>Ga0209373_10003699_pt1 | contig 13892 bp, 9 predicted proteins | sample Higcelweek5metaG_FD_187173 | JGI IMG/M metagenome (GOLD analysis project Ga0209373, IMG submission 187173) | Freshwater pond sediment microbial communities from the University of Edinburgh, under environmental carbon perturbations - High... | ecosystem: Environmental > Aquatic > Freshwater >...
CGCCATCAGCCTTGAATACCTGCTGCTTCTGCGCGACCGCGAACCCTTCGGGCGCGATGCGCTGGCGCACATGCTGCAGCTCGCCGCGCGCTGCACCCTGCGCTCCACTCTCTTGGCCACGGCCTTTCTTCCCGTGCTGTGGATGCGCTTGCCCGCCATGCCCGCCCTCGCGGACGGAGAAATTGCGGCCAAGACGCTGATCGGCGTCTGCGCCTGCGCCTGCGTGCTCCTCTGCCTGTTTTCCGGCATTGTGGCGCGCAGCACCAGACCCTGGTCCCGGTCGCTCTCCATACACTCAGCGGTGATCGCACTCTGGGGCGGGCTCACCGCGCTGCTCTCCATCGGCCTGCTCTGCCACTACGCCGTGTAGCCTCGCAGTCCTCGCCAAGCGCGTGAACGCCCAGGCCGTTCAGCCCAAAATACCGGCGCACACAACACAAAGCTCATCCTAAAAAAAGAGCGGCCCAAAGGCCGCCCCTGTGTTTTGCAATAGTCTCGCACGCTAATCGTGCGTGCCCTGCTTGGTGGTCACCGTGGCCAAACGATACACCTCGTGGGGATCAAGGATAAGCACCACGCTGCCGTCGCCCATGATCGTGGCGCCGGAAATGCCGCGGATCTCAAAGCCATTGAGGTATTGGCCCAGCGGCTTGATGACGATTTCCTGACGTTCCAGCAAGCGGTCAACCACGACGCCAAGTCTGCGGTCGTTGTCGTGGATAATGACCACGGGCAGTATCTCGCGATTGTCGGCATTGCCCGGCAGCCCCAAAAGATCCGAAAGCTCGACAATGCCAAGAACCTCGCCACGCAAGGTGAGCGCCTTGCGGTGGTTCACTTCGCTTAAGCGCTCCACTTCAATCTTGGTGGTCTCGGAGACTGCGTCCAAGGGAATGGCGTACACATCCTTGCCCACCTGAACCATGAGCGCGTCAATGATGGCCAAGGTCAGCGGCAAGGTGAGCGTGAAACGAGAGCCGCGCCCGACTTCGGTGTTGATCTGGATGTTGCCCTTGAGATTCTTGATGTTGTTCTTGACCACGTCCATGCCGACACCCCGGCCGGAGACGTCCGTGATCTTTTCGGCAGAGGAGAAGCCAGGAGCGAAGATGAGATCGATGGCCTGCCGGTCATCCAGAAGCTTGGCTTCCTCGGCCGTGACCAACCCCTTTTTCACGCCCACCTGGCGCATCTTCTCCGGGTCGATGCCGCGTCCGTCGTCCTCGACCTCAATGGCCACGGAATTGCCCTTGTGATAGGCGCGCAGCCACACGTGCCCTGTGGGGCTCTTGCCTGCGGCAACGCGCTCTTCCTCGGACTCGAGGCCATGGTCCATGGAATTCCGGATAAGGTGGACCAGCGGATCGCCGATCTCCTCGCCCACGCTCTTGTCGAGTTCCGTCTCTTCACCCTCGGTGATGAGCTCGACCTGCTTGCCGCTCTTGCGCGAAAGATCGCGGACAAGGCGCGGGAAGCGCGAGAACACGGTGTGCACGGGAACCATGCGCACCTTCATGATGGTGTCTTGCAGATCATCGGAAATACGCGCCATGGCGTATGTCGTCTCCGTGAGCTGCTGGGCGACGACGGCGACTTCCTCATGTCCGTCCTCCAGCGCGCGGGCGAGCATGGAGTAACGGTTGCGGTTTATGATGAGCTCGCCGATGAGGTTCATCAGATGGTCGAGCTTCTGGTGATCGACGCGGATCGTCGTGGCGCCCTTCTGTTGAGGCTGCCCGGCCTCGAAAGCCGCCTGGGCGTTGGTGGGCGGAGCGGTCAGCTTCGGGGCAGGAGCCGAAGGCTTCGCAGCGGGCGCAGGTTCGGGCTTAGCCGCGGCGGGCTTGGGCGTGGCTGGCTTGGCGGCGGGCTTGGCCTCTGCCTTGGACACCTCAGCCGGTTCAGGCTTCGGTTCCGGCTTGGAAGCGGTTTTGGGCTCAGCCTTCGCTTCAAGCTTGGCGGCGGATTTGGCCTCAGGCTTGGGAGCGGCCTTCGGCTCCGCCTTGGGGGCGGGCGCTTCCGGCTTGGCCTCCGCAGTGGGAGCCGCCGCGGAATCACCGCCCTTGACGCGGCCGAGGGCGGCGAGAACCATATCCTTGAGGATGGAAATTTCCTGAGACAAAATGTCGAGCATGAGTTCAAAACCCATGTCCGACTTGCGCGCCTGATCGACGAGACCGGCGGTGCGTTCGGCATATGCCTTCACATCCGCAAGGCCCATATAGCCGCAAGAGTTCTGCAGCGTGGTCAAGCTCCGGAACAGGCCGTCGATGATATCGCGCTGGTCAGGATTCTGGCGCAGCATATCCATGGCGATATCCAAGCTCTTGAGCTGATGCTGGACCGTCTGCTCAAAAATCGCAATGTCTTCTGGATCATAGCTGGAGGCTGGCGACGCGGGGTTGGCCGTTTCCTGTGGCGCCTCTGCTTCAGGAGCCGCTGCGGCAGGCGCGGACGCGGCTTCAGGAGCGGTCTCCACCGGGACGGAAGTGGCAGACGCAACGGTAGTGCCACCCTCAAACTCCGGGGCCAGCACGGACATATATTGCTCCGGCACGCTGAGCTCGCCGGCATCCGTACTCACCTGCAGCACCGAGGCCATCATGGTGATGTCCTTGGGCGTCGCCTTTCCGCTCTCAATGTCGATGCGGCCGAGGAGCTCCTCGATCATGTCCACCACAGCCAAAAGCAAATCGATGATGCCGTGGCTGGTCTGCATTTCGCCCTTACGGACGCGGTTCAGCAGAGTTTCCGCCTCATGGGTCAGGGCATTGAGCTCTCGGTAGCCGATAATGCCGCTGTTGCCCTTGATATTGTGAAAATAGCGGAAGATGTCGTTGACCAGTTCGCTGCTTCCTTCTGGATTCTTCTCCAGTTCAAGCAGCCCCTGGTTCATGTTGCCGACCAAGTCGCGGGCTTCCTCAAGAAAATCATTCAAATGCCCATCGCCAACGGTGGTCAACGCGTATGGAGTGGGGTCGAAGTCCGGACCGGGTTCATAGACAACGTTCTGCCAGCGTATGGTGAGCGGTCCGGAAGAGGCGCCGTCTTCGGCGGAATCGTCGGCGAGATCGGCAAAGGTCTCCGGCACAGGATCAGGATCCGGCTCGGGGTCAGCCGCTTGCTCGGCCTCGGCCACCGGTTCGCTTTCAGCAGAGGGTTCAGCCTCTGGTGCAGCAGGATCGGACGCCGCAGCGCCCGTGTCGCCGGCAAGGGCGCTTTCGATGCGCGCAATGATGCCCGTCGTGTCCACATCGCCTTCCTGGCCAGTGGTCTCCAGATTCTCCACCATGCTGCGCAGAGCGTCCGTGGCGGACAAGATGATGTCCATGATGCCGGAAGTGACGGACATGGCGCCCTGGCGCAATTCGTCAAGGATGTTCTCGGCCTTGTGGGCCAAACCGTTTATTTTATGCAGGCCGAGAAAACCGGATGCCCCCTTGAGGGAGTGCATGGGCCGGAAAATCTCGTTCAAAAGGCCGAGATTCTCAGGGCTCTTCTCCAACTGGAGCAGATTGGGTTCAATGGTCTCCAGATGCTCCTTAGCCTCGACAAAAAAGTCGGTAAGGATTTCTGGATCAAGGTAATCTTGGCTCATTTATGACACCTGCCTGCTCTGGTGTTTCCGCCGACCGATAAACCACTGGGACGGGCCGTCGCTTCGCCCCTTGCGCGGACAGCGGAATCAGCCCAAAAGCATTTTCACGTTGCGGACCATCTTCTCCGGCTGCGCAGGCTTGACCATGTACAGGTTGGCCCCAAGCGTCAATCCGGTCTCAATGTCCTTGTCTTGCCCTTCCGTGGACAGAACGATGATCGGAATATCCCGATAAGCCTCCTGTTCGCGGATGTTCTTGATAAAAGTGAATCCATCCATGCGCGGCATGTTCACGTCGCTCACGATGAGGTCAACCTGCTCCGCGGCGTAAAGCTTTTCGAGGCCGTCCAACCCGTCTTCCGCCGTGGTGACCTTGAAGCCTTCCTTCTTCATGATGAAGGCGACGAGATTCCTTACAGTCTTAGAATCGTCCACAATCAGAATATGTTTAGGCATGTGTCCTTCCCCCTTGCAGCACGACCTGGACCAGGTTGTCGATGGACAGGATGCTGATGAGTTTCTCGCCGGATTTGTAAAGGCCCATGAGAAGGTGCGTGTGGACGCCGACATTGCCCTCCACGTTCCATTCAAGATCTTCGCCGCTGGCCTTGTACATGGTGGAAACCGCGCCGATCATCAGGCCGATTTGTAGCCCGCGGTGCCGGCAGACGACGATGAACCGGTCTTCCTGCTCGCCCGGAATGCCGAGCAGAAGCCGCAGGCTCACCAGGGGCGTCACGCGGCCGCGCAGGTTGATGATGCCGGCGATGCTCGCCGGTGCGGCGGGAAGCTTCGTCGGCTTGACGAAGCGGATGACCTCTTGAATCACGGTGATGGGCAGCGCGAATTCCCGTCCGAGCAGGGAGAAGCTCACCAGGCGGATTTCCGCCTGATTGCGCATCATTTCGTCGGAATGCTCCACACCGGAAGCAGAATCGCCTTCCGCCGAGATCCCAGCGACGACATCCTCGCCACGGGGATCAAGACGCTTGGCCTCGGCCAGTACCTTTTCGCGCTCGACGCCAAGGTACTTGTCCAGAAAGGCCGTTTCCGCGCCGGTCAGCGCGCGGCCAGCGTCCGTAACATCGGGCAACCGCACGTCATCAACGAAGTATTGTTCAGGCGTTTTCATTCGATCGTATCTCTTTTGCCAGCTGCATGTATTCCACCGACCCGCGGGTCTTGGGATCGACCTCGAAAATAACCCTGCCGCCTGCGCTCGACTCACGAAATTTTGTATCAAAATGAATCACTGTCTGAAAAACACGGTCTCCAAGCTTGTCACGCATAAGGCGCAATATCCGCCGGCAAGCAGCAGTGCGCTGGTCATACATGGTCGCCAGGGCCATGTAGCGCACCGGCTTCGGCAGCACCCGGTTCAACAGCCGGATAGTGTCGAACAGCAGCCTGATCCCATACAGCGCGAGAAAATCCGTCTGGATCGGAATGAGCACCATGTCCGATGCAACAATGGCGTTCACCAGCAATATTCCCACATGCGGCGGGCAATCCACCAGCACATAGTCATAGTTCTCACGCACCAGGGCCAGCGTTTCTGACAGAATCAAGCCCTTGTTCACGCGTTCCTTCAAGTCCACTTCCAGTTCGGAGAGCCGGATGTGGCCGGGCACGAAGTCGAACCCGCCTGAAAGCCCCGTCTTGAGGGTGCGTGCAAAAAGCGTTCTGTCCGCCTTCTCTGCCTGAAAAAGATCGTACACCGTAGCTTCGAGCGTCTCTGGGAAAAAAGACAGATGCACCGAGGCGTTGGCATGCGGGTCCATGTCCATGACGAGCACCCGCTGATCAAGTCTGGCCAGGGCCGCGGCCAAATTCAACGCGGTGGTGGTCTTGCCCACACCGCCCTTCTGATTCGCTATGGCAATGACCCTGGCGCTCAAAAAATCACCTGTCAGTCTGGCCGAAGGCGTCCGTTCGCACGCGCATCAGGCCTCCTTCTTGTACATGATGGCCCCTGGATAGTGGATGGGCTTGAAAGAGCGCGTAATGTTGTGCAGCGACTCCGAATGCCCGATGAGCAGATAGCCGCTGGGCATAAGGTTGTCGTAAAAGGCGCCGATGACCTTTTTCTTCATTTCATCGTCAAAATAAATGATGACGTTGCGGCAGAACACGAGCTGAGAGCGCTCCACCCGCTTGAGGGCCGCACGGTCGGAAAGGTTCAACTGCCCGAAGGAGATGAGCCGCTTGAGCTCCTGCTTGACGCGGAAGTTCTCACCATCCTTCTCAAAGTAGCGCGCAACAATTTCCTTGGGTGTGGTGCGCAGGGTATACTCGTTGTAGAGCCCCTTGCGCGCGGCTTCGAGGACGCGCTCCGAGAGGTCGCTCGCGGTGATGCGCACGTCCCAGGAAGCCAGCTCGCCGCGAAGCACCTCGGCCACGATAATGGCCAGCGTGTAAGGTTCTTCGCCCGTGGAGCAGCCGGCGGACCAGATGCGCAGCTTCTTGTCGCCCTTCTTCTTCAACTCCGCGATGACCTCTGTCAGGATGTTCTCCTGGAACACCTTGAGCTGCGGAGGATTGCGATAGAAACTGGTCTCATTGGTGGTGATGACCTCAAAAAGCTTGGAGAGCTCGGTCTTCTTGTTGGTATCGTACTGCAGGTAGTGGTAGTACTCTCCAAAGTTCTTGAGATTCAGAAGCTTAAGCCTGTTGGCGAGACGGTTCTCAAGCAGATACTTGCGGTTGTCCGCAACGTAAATGCCACACTGCGCGTAAATGAAGTCACGCAACTGGACGAACTCGGCATCACTGATCTTGAGCTCCGCGCCCACGGCCCCTGTACTAGAAAAAAGCGCAGCCATTTAGATGTCCCTTTCCTGTTCGTCCTGGATCCTGGCGATGGCGGATTCCGCCGCCTCCATCAGCTCGTAGTCCTCGCTGCTGGAGATGGATAAAAGCGCCTGGAAGGCCGCTGTGCCACCAATGCTGCCAAGACATTCGATGGCCCGGATGGCCACCAGCTTGTTGGGATTTTCAAGATGGGCCACGATTTCGGGGATGGCCTCGGCTATTTTATGCTGACCAATGACTTCCAGGGCGCGGACCTTGACCCAGTCATCCTCGTCGCTCAAAGCGTTGCGCAGATGGGGAACAATCTCCGGCGAAAAGCACTGGCCCATGATCTCGACCACGGTTTGCCGCACGTCGCGGTTTTCGTCCATCAAACGTGGAGCAAGCAGCTCCACAAAAACTTCGCTCTCATAGCACTGGGTGGCAACGGCCTGGAGCGCGTGCTTGCGAATGTCAGGGTTCTCGTCCTCAAGGGCGATCTTCAGCAACGCAAGGTTGGCGGCCGCGTCGATCTTGCCCAAGGCGTAAACGGCCATGAGCCTTTTGACGGGATCCGTACCGCTAAAAAGCGCGCGGAAGCGCTCCTGCATGTCCTCTCCGCCAATGGCGACACAGGCGTCGAGCCCGGCCTCCTTCACATCGTCGTACTGGTGGTCCAAAAGATCAAAGAGGATGTCGGATGCGGGAGCGTAGTGAAGCTTCTGACCAAGGAAGCTGGCGGCGGACTTGAGCACCTTGCCGTCATTGTGCTTGGCCAGGAGGTCCATGAAGAAGTCCACACTGCCTTGCCCGGCGATGCGCGCCAGGATCACGATGATGGCCCTTTGCACGGCAATGGGGTTCTGCCAGAAAGAGTTGACGAGCACGCTTTCGACTTCCGGCGAGGAAACACGCCCCAAAACCTCCACGGCCAAAAGCGCGACCGGGGCGTCATCACTGCGCAGAGCGTTCTTGAGCACGGCGGTGACGCCCATCTGGGCCAGACTGTCCAGAATATGGTCCAAGCGGTCCTGCTCCTGGTCCGGGTCCAGCTTGGAGGCGATGGCGAAAACGCCGGCCGCGGCATCGTCGCCCCCCATGACCGCAAGGCCTATGATGGCCGCGTCCTGAACCTCCTCCTCCTCGTCCTCCAGAGCGACGAGCAGGTATTCGCGGAAATTGGCGCGCGCATCCTTGGGCAGCAGATTCACCAGCTTGGCGCCGAGGATCTTGACGATGGCCTTCACGATCTTGTTGCGCAGGGCGGTGGGGGAGCTCTCCATGCGGCTGAGAAGCAAGGACACGGCCTTGACGTTGCCCATATCGCCCAGGGCATCGATGATCATGGAAACGACAAGTTCCGAAGAATGGCTCATGGCCTTGACCATGGCGTCGATGGAACTGGAGTGGCGGATCTTCGCCAGGGCCTCGATGACGGAATACTGCACCCACTCCTCGTCGCGCATGGCCTGGTTCAGGCACTTCGCGGCTTCCGGCAGGCCCAGGTCGCCCAGGCTCACGGCCGCCTGGTAACGCACGTTGACCTCGGGATCCTTCAGCAAGGCCTCGCACAGGGGTGCAACCGCCATGATGTTCCCAGCAGAGCCCAAAATATCGGTGGCGAAGATGCGGATGTCCACATCCTCTTCCTTCAAAAGCGGAATGATGGACTGGAGTTCATGGCTGCCTAGGGCGCGCAAAATATCCATGGATCCGTTGCGCACAGGCGCGTCGTCAGAACGCAGCAAGGGGATCACCCCGTTGACCACTTCCTTGCCGCCGATTTTACGCAGAGCATTGTCGGCCGATTCCTGAACGCCGATGTTGCTGCTTTTGAGCATCTCGACCAGCAGGGGCACGGCGTCTTCACAATGCTCCTCGCCCGCAAGATAAGCTCCCTCGCGCAGCACGTCCGTCTCGGCACTTTTCAGCATCGCCAGGATTTCTTTGCAGTCAGTCATCGGCTTGAACCCCTCCAGGGTCTAGTCCTATCAGTGGATGCGGCGGAAATTGAGATCAACGCGCCCGCGCAGCTTACAGGTACAGGTTGTTCATGATGGCTTGGGCCATGTCATCAATATCCACAATCTCATCTGAAAGTCCAGCGTCAACGATTGCTTTTGGCATCCCGTAGACCACGCACGTCGCGTCACTTTGAGCCAAGGCGCGGCCCCCCTTGGATTTTAGGGCGCGGATGCCTTCCATGCCGTCGTTGCCCATGCCGGTGAGGATGACCCCAAGAGCGCGCCGTCCCACAGCATCCGCCGCACTGCCGATGAGCACGTTCGCCGAAGGCTTGTACAACGCGCTGGCGGGTTCGGTCGTGATCTCCAGATCCACGCGGCTGACCATCTGCTTCAGCATAAGGTGCTTGCCGCCCGGCGCAATGAAAGCGCAACCTGGCTTAAGGCGGTCGCCAACCTCGGCCTCCTTGACGGAGATCTGGCACAACCCGTCCAACCGCTTGGCGAAAGGACCGGTGAAAGCAGCAGGCATGTGCTGCGCGATGACGATGCTGGCGGGAAAGTTCGCGGGCAGGGCCGAAAGAACCTTTTGCACGGCAGGAGGACCGCCGGTGGAGACGCCGATGACGACCACGTCGCGTTTCGCGGAGCCGCTCGGAAGCGTGGCAGGGCCGGAAGGACGGGCTGTACGGGCGGCCGCAGCCGAAGACGCGGCGGTTGCCGTGGTCGAAGGCACGGGAGTGCGGGCGAGAATGCCGGTCCGCGGGCGGGAGTGCATCATCCTGCGCGAGGCCACGATCTTGACCTTGGAGATGAGGCTTTCCTCGATTTTGACAATGTCGAGCGAAACCTTTGACAGTTGTTTGGGAATAAAGTCGACGGCACCCAGATCAAGCGCCTTGAGAGTCGCTTCTGCGCCCTCGTTGGTCAGGGAACTGACCATAAGCACTGGCCTGGGCATCTCCATCATGATGTGGCGCAGGCAGGTCAAACCGTCCATGCGCGGCATCTCGATGTCCAAGGTGACGACGTCGGGATTGTGCTTGCGGATGAGCTCGAGCCCCTCCTCGCCATCCCGGGCCGTGGCCACAACGTCGATTTCCGGGTCCTTGGCCAGCATGGTGCTGATGGCCTTGCGCATGAACGCAGAATCATCGACGACAACAACCTTGATCACAAGTGCTCCTTTGAATAAACAGGCGGGGTCGCCCAGGGTGGGGGCCAATTCATTCCCCCTAATAATACGTAACCGTCGCATAAATTCTTAAAATTGTCCAACAGAGACACTTTGTAAAGAATTGCGTAAATACGCCTCTCCGGGTGTCCAGGCACTTGCATTTTGAAATTGATTCAGCTAAAAGCCGACGTCTCAACAACGGGATGTGGCTCAGCCTGGTAGAGCGCCGCGTTCGGGACGCGGAGACCGCTGGTTCAAATCCAGTCATCCCGACCAGAAAGACCAAAAGGGTTACGGAACAAATCCGTGGCCCTTTTTTCATTTCCAATATCTCCAGGGGACATTCCAAGGCTAGGGCACCGGATGGCCGCCCGCGCCGTCATCAATAGACGGCTGCAAGCTTGCGCGCCCTGCACACGCGCGGCAGAATAGTGGCGAGCAGCTCTGGCTCTCGCGACGGGCAGCCCGGCGCGGCTCCCTACTACCGGCCATTTCCGCAGTGCGGACGAGGCCTGTCGACGCTCACATATCCGGCATGCTGACAGTGCGCCCCAGTAAGGCAGAGAGCCAACCCTCGCGTCCGCCTGAGCTTTGGCTGCCGCACCACCGCCTTTCCCCCCCTCGACATTCTGTCTTTCTTAGCCGTACACTCTGGCTGACGCCGCACGCGCCGACAACACGGGTGCAAGCTCCGGCAAAGGACCACAGCCATATGCCTACAGTGCTTCTGCTCCGCCACGGCGAGATCACCCAGTCAAATCCGCGCAGGTTCATTGGCCAGCGCGACATGCCCCTCACCACCACAGGCCGAAAGCAGGCGGCATGCTGGCGCGAAGCCCTTGCGGAAATCCCATTGGCCAGCGCCTGGTGCTCCAGCCTTTCCCGCTGCCGCGAGACTGCCCGCTTGATCCTTGAGGCGTGCGGCATTGCCGCCACGCCGCTTGATGCGCTTCGCGAGGTGAGCCTTGGCGCCTGGGAAGGCCTGAGTGCCCAGGAAGTCCAGGAACGCTTTCCCGGCGAGTATGAGCGGCGCGGCGCGGACCTGGCCAACATCGCGCCATCGGAAGGCGAGAGTTTTGCCGAGGCTCAAGCGCGGGCATGGGCAGCCCTTCGGGAGATCATCAGCAACGCGGAGGGCACCATTCTCGTGGTGGCCCACGCGGGCGTCAATCGCGCCATCATCTGCCGCGCCCTGGACGTCCCGCTAGGCAATCTTTTCAGCCTCGACCAGGACTACGCGGCCCTGAACATACTCCATTTCACGCCGGACCGAGCCCCAGTCCTGCACGCCCTGAACCTTCCCCCGGAGGCGGCACCGCCCATCCTCGCTGCCCTGCGTTCCAGCTAAACCCGTCCCGCCACGTCTTCTGGATGATAAGCCGTGCGGCAGCAAGCCAACGGGGAGGCGCATGCAGTTTTCGTCTCCGCCAGAGTTCCTTGGCGTCAGCGTCTGAAGGAAACCGACAGATCAGCAGTCACGGGGCGCCTTTCGGCAGGGAAGGCCACGACAAAACGCGCATCGCCGCAGCCACACGCAAGATGTCCCTGAACTTTTCGATTTTCGTGGCCCAGGCATATGGCTACGGGTGCGCCAGGTGTGAGATTCCGGGCAAAAGCGAGTCGTGTCGCCGCCTCACCTAAGCTTGACGGATTGCGATTTCGGCGTTCGTTCTCCGACTTGAGCACATGGATTGAAGCGCGGCACCGGACATAAACCTTTTTTCCCTTTCGCCCGCCATGTGACCAACCAAGTAAAAACACTGGAAATTCATATTGATAAATGTTCCTATGTTTCATATAACATAGCAAAACTTTGAATAAAAATTGACGCAAAATTTCAGATATGCCAATAGTGATGTATCTCGTCGACAAGAGTGCGGCGCAGGCTGCAACCTGATCTGTCGGCGGCAAGCGACAAAGGAGGATTCATGAACGTTTCACGGCGAGGGTTCATTAAACTTCTTGGGGCGGGCACAGCCTGCTTCGGGCTATCCAGACTGGGATTGGACGTGAAGCCTGCCATGGCTTACGCGACCAGCCTCAAGACAGCTGGAGCCAAAGAGGTCGTATCCATCTGCCCTTACTGTTCCTGCGGCTGCAACATCATTATGTTCGTCAAGGATGGCAAGTTCATCAGCTCCGAGGGCGACCCGGACTACCCGGTGAGCGAAGGCTCCCTGTGCGCCAAGGGCGCGGCCTTCCGCGCGCTGCACATCAACGAGCACCGCATTGTGAAGCCCCTTTACCGCGCGCCCGGCGCCACAGAGTGGGTCGAGAAAGATTGGGACTTCATGCTCGGCACCATTGCCCGCCGCATGAAGGACACGCGCGACCGAGACTTCAAGGCGAAGAATGACAAGGGCCAAGCCGTTAACCGCCTGGACACGGTCTTCCACCTCGGCAGCGCCCTTATGGACAACGAGGAATGCGCCGTAACGGTCCAAATGCTCAGAAGCCTGGGGGTCTACCAGATCGACCATCAGGCAAGGGTTTGACACAGCCCCACTGTACCGGCTCTGGCAGAGTCGTTCGGACGCGGCGCGATGACCCAGCATTGGATTGACATCAAGAACTCTAACGCCATTCTCATCATGGGCAGCAACGCTGCCGAGCATCACCCCATCTCCTTCAAGTGGGTGCTGCGGGCCAAGGACCAGGGAGCCAAGGTCATACATGTTGACCCGAAGTTCTCCCGCACTTCGGCGCGCAGCGACTATCACGTGCCCCTTCGCAGCGGCACGGACATCGCCTTTTTGGGCGGCATGCTCCGCTATATTCTGGAAAAAAATCTGATCCAGAAGCAATACGTCACCGAATACACCAACGCGAGCTTCATCCTCGGCCCCGGCTATGATTTCAAGGACGGGCTGTTCAGCGGGTTCGACGCGGCGAAGAGCACTTACGACCGCAGCAAGTGGGACTTCGCCCGCGATGAAAAGGGCGTGCCCCTGCGGGACAAGACCCTGCAGAATCCCCGCTGCGTGTACCAGCTTCTGAAAAAGCACTACGCGCGCTACACCGTCGACCTTGTGAGCAAGGTGACTGGCGTCTCGAAAAAGAACCTGCTCATGGTGTACGACACCTTCGGCGCCACGGGCAAGCCGGACAAGGCCGGCACCATGATGTACGCCTTGGGCTGGACACAGCACACGGTGGGCGTGCAGAACATCCGCCTCGCCTGCATGGTCCAGCTGCTTCTCGGCAACATCGGCGTTGCGGGTGGCGGCATCAACGCCCTGCGCGGCGAACCCAACGTTCAGGGCAGCACGGACCACGCGGTGCTCTGGGACATCCTGCCCGGCTATCTGCCAGCGCCCCTGGCCACGCAGCAGACCCTGGCCGAATACAACAAGTCCATCACGCCGAAAACGGCCGATCCCATGAGCATCAACTGGAAAAGCAACCAGCCCAAGTATGCCGTCAGCCTGTTCAAGGGCTGGTTCGGCGAAGCGGCCACCAAGGACAACGACTACGGCTACGGCTGGACGCCCAAGGTGGAGCCCGGCGAGCAGTATGCCAGCATGTTCATGTTCGACCGCATCTACAAGGGCGAAATCAAGGGCGGCTTCATCTTCGGGCACAACCCGGCCCAAAGCATGCCGAACAGCCACAAGATCAGAAAGTCCCTGCAGCAGCTCGACTGGCTGGTCATGGGCGAGGTGCACCTGACCGAGACCACGGACTTCTGGCGCGGTCCCGGTGTGGATCCCAAAACCGTCAAAACAGAGATGTTCCTGCTGCCCTGCTGCCACCGCGGAGAGAAGGACGGCACCACGTCCAACTCCGGCCGCTGGCAGATGTGGCACTACAAGGGCATCGAGCCCATGGGCCAAAGCAAGAGCATGGGCACCATTGAGGTGGAGATCTTCCAGGCTGTCCACGATCTGTACAAAAAGGAAGGCGGCGTTTTCACCGAGCCTATCCTGAACCTTGACCTGGACCGCGCCTACGACGCCGAGAAGACCGCCATGAAGGTCAACGGCTGGTTCACCCGCGACTGCGAGGTGAACGGCAAGAAGTTCAAGAAGGGCGATCAGGTGCCCAGCTTCGCCTTCCTGACGGATGACGGCAGCACCAACAGCCTGTGCTGGATTTACTCCGGCAGCTATCCTGAAGTGGGCAAGAACCTGAGCAAGCGGCGCGACCACAGCCAGACGCCCATGCAGGCGAAGCTCGGGCTGTACCCGAACTTCTCCTTCGCCTGGCCGGTCAACCGGCGCATCATCTACAACCGCGCCAGCGTGGACCCGGAAGGCAAACCCTTCAACCCGGATCTGCCCGTGGTTCTGTGGGACGGCAAGGGCTGGGTGGGCGACGTTGTCGACGGCGGCGGACCTCCCATGGCCCAGCCTGGCGGCAAGTATCC
>Ga0209373_10003701_pt1 | contig 13884 bp, 9 predicted proteins | sample Higcelweek5metaG_FD_187173 | JGI IMG/M metagenome (GOLD analysis project Ga0209373, IMG submission 187173) | Freshwater pond sediment microbial communities from the University of Edinburgh, under environmental carbon perturbations - High... | ecosystem: Environmental > Aquatic > Freshwater >...
GAGCGCGTGTACGAGATGCGCCTCAAGATCGCCAGCGAAGGTAACCTGCACGGCCAGGGCATCGGGTTCGAAATTTTCGACGAAGTCAAGATCGGCCAGACCGACTTCGTGCAGCACATCAACTACCAGCGCGCGCTCCAGGGCGAACTCGCCCGCACCATCATGGAATTTCCCAAGATCGAGAACGCGCGGGTGCACCTGGTTGTGCCCAAGAAGAGCCTGTTCATCGAGGAGCAGACCCCGCCTTCGGCCGCCGTCGTCATCAAGATGAAGGAAAAGGACGCCAAGCTTGAGCCCAAGGAAGTGCAGGGCATCGTCAACCTGGTGACCATGGCCGTTGAGGGCCTGGACAAGAAGCGCATCACCGTCACCGACCAGAACGGCCAGCCGCTTTACCAGCCCACCGACGATGAGGCCAACCAGGGCATGAACACCACCCAGATCGAGCTCAAGGCCCAGATGGAGCGCAAGATTGAGCGCCGCATCGAGGAGCTGCTGACTCCGGTTCTGGGCCCGCAGAAGGTCATCGCCCGGGTGAACACCGAGCTCGACTTCAGCCACAAGACCATCAAGAAGGAGCTGTACAACCCGGACAGCCAGGTTGTGCGCAGCGAGACGAGAAGCGAGGAAACGGTCAACGGCAAGGCCGCCCTGGACGGCGCCGCGCCCGAGGCCAACTTCCGCGGCGACGGTTTCCAGGGCACCCAGAGCTCGCAGGACTCCAGCCGTGAAACGCGCACCACCAACTACGAGATCAACAAGGAAGAGCAGCAGATCGTTTCGCCCGTGGGCGAATTGAAGAAGCTGGGTGTTGCGGTTATTGTGGATGGCACGTACACAAAGGACGCCAAGACCGGCCAGATGACCTATGTGCCGCGCACCGAGGAAGAGATCACGCGCATCAAGACCCTGGTGGCCAGCGCCGTCGGCTTCGACAAGGACCGCGGCGACAACATCGAAGTGTCCTCCATCGCCTTCGGCTCCGCGGACATGAACGAAGGCCCCTCGCTGGTGAAGAACTTCCTCGACCTGAGCGGCAAGCTCGGCAAGCCGCTGTTGACCGGGCTGCTGATCTTCCTCTTCCTGATCCTGGTCGTCCGCCCCGTGGTCATGGCCCTTATCCGGCCCAAGGTTGCAGAACAGGAGGTTGAGGAAGTGGCGAGTCTGCCCAGCACGGAAGAGCGCCTGGCCATTGAGGAAACAATCGAGATTCCGGAAGAGGCGCTCGACACCTCGCGCCGTCTGGAACTCTTGAAGACCCAGGCGATGCAGCTTACCGAACAGAACATGGACCAGGCCATCCGGCTCTTAAAGTCGTGGGCCAGACAGGAGGCGTAAGACGTGGCCAGCTTCACCGGTCCCCAGAAAACAGCCATCATCATGCTCGCCCTTGGCGAGAAGTTCACGGCCGAGGCCTTCAAGCGCATGGAGCGGCAGGAAATCGCCACCGTGTCCAAGGCCATGCTGGACATCGATTCCGTGTCCCGCGAGGACGTGCTTGAGGTGCTGAAGGAGTTCAACGACGCCATAACCTACGGCGCCGAGACTCTCATGGGCGGCGCGGACCAGGTGAAGCGCATGCTGACCAAGGCTCTCGACTCCGAGACCGCCAAGTACATTCTCGACACCCTTGAAATCAACACCGGGCCCACGCCCTTTCAGGAGCTGTCAAACGTCAGCCCGCGCATTCTGGCCCAGATTCTGCGCAACGAACATCCGCAGACCCTGGCCCTTATTTTGGGCCACCTGCACCCGGACCAGGCCGCGGAGCTCTTGTCCAACCTGCCAAGCGGCGTGCGCGCAGAGGTGCTCATGCGTTTGGCCAAGCTGGAGGCCGTGGCCGAGGAGATGCTCCACGAGGTGGACAAGGTGCTGCAGAGCCAGCTCATCGCCATGGGCGGCAAGGAAGGCAAGAAGGTCGGCGGCATCAACTCCGTGGCCGAGATCCTGAACGCCGTGGACCGCGCCACCGAAGAGGAAGTCCTCTCCGAGATCGAGGAAGAGTCCCAGCAGATGGCCGACGACATCAGAAACCTCATGTTCGTGTTCGAGGACATCAAGGCCCTGGACGACCGCAGCATCCGCGAACTGTTGAAGGACATCTCCAACGAGGAGCTGACCAAGGCCCTCAAGGGCGCCAGCGACGATCTGAAGGACAAGTTCCTCAAGAACCTGTCCGAGCGCGCCGCCAGCATGATCCGCGAAGATCTGGAGATCATGGGCCCCGTGAAGCTCTCCGAGGTGGAGGGCGCCCAGCAGAACATCGTCAAGACGGTCCGTCGTCTCGAAGGCGAAGGCCGCATAGCTATCAGCAGAGGCGGCGGCGATGAATTCATCTAATCCAGAAACGTGTGCGCCCCCGCGCTATTCCGGCCGCGTGCTCATGGGCTGCGACTCGCCCGGCGCGGGTTTCATCACCATCCAGGAGATAGAGGGCAAGCGCCACCGGCCCGTTTGGGACGAAGCCACCGAGGTGGAGTACATCGGCCGCTGCAAGCAAAAGGCCCAGGACATGGCGCGCGAGATCATCTCCGAGGCCATGGCCAAGGCCGCCGTGGAAGCCCAGGCCATCCGCGACACGGCCCGCGCCGAGGTGGACCAGGCCGTTGCCGAGGCCAAGGCCGAAGCCGAAGCTGAAGCCCAGGCCCGCCTGGACGCGGAGGTCACGGCCCACGTGGAGGCCATGGGCCTGCTTCTGGCGAACATCCAGACCCTGGGACGCGAGGTGTGGGACGCGCGCCGCCACGACTTCGCCGAACTGGCCAAGCGCTTCACCAAAAAGGCCCTGGGCGTGGAGATGGAAACACGCCGCGCCGAGATTCTGGAGCGGCTCATGGACGAAGGCTGCGCCCGGCTGGACGCCCACCGCGAGTTCACCCTCAAGGTGGCCCCGCAGGACCTGGAGCTTGCAGGCACCCTCATGGAGCAGATACAGGCCGCGCGCCAGGATTTGGGCCAGTGGAGGATTTCGTCCGACGCCTCTTTGACCCTGGGCGGCGTGATGCTGGAAACCCCGGAAATGCTCGCCGACAACGCCATAGGCAACCGGCTGGCGTTGCTTGAGCCCTACCTGGAGCAGCTGAGCCTGCCCGAAACCATGCCCGGCGAGGCTCCCGCAAGCGAGGAAGCACGTGGCGATAGGCCCTGAGGGACTCGCCCAAGCCATTGACGACCTGGAGCTCTGTCAAACCTTTGGCAAGGTCACCAGGGTCATCGGCCTCATAGCCGAGGGCCAGGGCATCCGCCCCCCGGTGGGCTCCGTGTGCCACCTGCTGCCCGAGGACCGCAACTCCGAGCCCATCCCGGCCGAGGTCGTGGGCTTCAAGGAAGGCTCCTGCCTGTTCATGCCCTATGGCGACATGCGCGGCATCCGCCCGGGCAGCCTCATCAAAAATTCCGCCTCGCCTCCGCATTTTCCCGTGGGGCCCGGCCTGCTGGGCCGCACCCTCGACTCCTTCGGCACGCCCATCGACGGCAAGGGCATGATCGCCCCGGACACCTTTGTGCCGCTCTACCGCACCCCGCCCAATCCCATGGAGCGCCCGCGCATCGACCAGCCGCTGGATGTCGGCGTGCGCGCCATCAACGGTCTGCTCACCCTGGCCAAGGGCCAGCGCGTGGGCATCATGGCCGGCTCCGGCGTGGGCAAAAGCACGCTCATGGGCATGATGGCGCGGTACACCAAGGCCGACATCAACGTCATCGGCCTGGTGGGCGAACGCGGCCGCGAGGTGGTGGAGTTCATTGAGCGCGACCTGGGCCCGGAGGGCATGGCGCGCAGCGTGGTCATTGTGGAGACAAGCGACAAGAGCCCGCTGATGCGCATGCGCGCGGCCTTCGCCGCCACGGCCGTGGCCGAGTATTACCGCGACCAGGGGCTCGACGTGCTGCTCATGATGGACTCGGTGACGCGTTTCGCCATGGCCGGACGCGAGGTGGGCCTGGCCGCGGGCGAACCGCCCACGCGCGGCGGCTATACGCCGAGCGTCTTCGCTCAACTGCCGCAGCTCTTGGAGCGCGCGGGCAAAAGCGCGGTTGGCTCCATCACCGGCATCTACACCGTGCTTGTGGACGGCGACGACTTTTCCGAGCCCATCGCCGACGCGGTGCGCTCCATTCTCGACGGACACATTGTGCTCACGCGTGAGCTGGCCGACCAGGCGCACTTTCCGGCCATCGACGTGCTCAAGAGCATCAGCCGTCTGCGCAGCGAGGTTGTCGCGCGCGAGGACATCGAGGCCGGGCGCACGGTGCTGCGGCTCATGAGCACGTACAAGCGCGTGGAGGACATGGTGAACATCGGGGCGTACCAAAAGGGCGCCAGCGCCGACGTGGACCGCGCCATCACCATGGTCGGCCCCATCAACGCCTTCCTGCAGCAGTTCGTGGGCGACAACGAATCGCTGGAGACCTGCTTCAATAAGCTCAAGGAACTGGCGAAGCAGGGAAGCTAAACTCCCCCTTACGCCTCTTCCTCAGCCACGAAACGCTTCTCCGCCTCATCCTGCCCAATGGCCACCACCACCCGGTTGCGGCCGCTCTGCTTGGCTTGATACAGGGCTGCGTCCGCGCTTGTGAGCATCCCGTCGAGGCTGCCCTCACGCGCGCCGGCAACCCCGATGCTCACCGTCACCCCGGCCCCGCCCATGACCGGGAAGCGCGCTTCGGCAATGGCCAAACGCATGCGTTGGGCCAAAAGCCCGGCTTCGCGCAGGCCCGCCTGTGGGACGATGACGACGAATTCCTCACCGCCGTAGCGCGCAAACACGTCCTCTTTGCGCAGCGCCCCGGCGCAAAGCGCGGCCACCGCGCGCAGCAGTTTGTCGCCCGCCGCATGGCCCAGGCTGTCGTTCACCAGCTTGAAGTGGTCCAGGTCGAGCATGAGCACGGCCGCGGGCATGTTCAGCGCAAAGGACCGGCGCAGCGCCTCCTCCCCCAAAAGCTCCATGCCGCGCCGATTCAGCGCGCCGGTCAGGGCGTCCGTCTGGGCCATGTGTTCAATCTGTGATGTCGCCACCTGCAGATCGTTCTCCAGCATGGCGGAATTCATGGCGAACACGACGTAAAGATCCAGCACGGACTGCACGATGCGGTAGAACACGGAATAGACGCCCAGCACGTCGCCCTGGCCCATGGTCAGCAAGGTGAAGCCGGGCACGGACAAGGCGTTGACGCCGCGCACAATCTGCAGGCCCGCGGTGATGAGATAGCTGAGGCACAGGATCTTCATGCCGGGCAAGCGGCGGCTGCACAGCCAGGGCAGCTCCAAGGCGATGCGGGTGGAAAACAGCAGCGCTGCGATGGAAAAAATGACAACGCGGCGCCCCATGTTCGGATCGAAGACTATATCCGCCGTCTGCACCAGACACACCAATGCCACGAAAACCACATTCTGCATCGTGCGCGTCCGCAAGTGCGGCAGGCGGCCATATTCGCCCAGACCGTGATAGACTAGCACATCCGGCCCCAGCAGAACCACGTTGCTCAAAATCACCAGCAGCACGCTCTCGCCCAGCTTTGCGCGCAGCATGAGCACGGCTATGCCAGCAAACACCAGCACCGCCGCGAGCATGAGGGTGCGGAATCCGGGATACACCCGCCGCTGCGACGCGTAGTGCCACATGGCCAGCACGCGCACCAGGGTGACGCCGATCAGGACCGGCATAAGCGTGCCGAGCTGGAGAGCGAAGGACAAGGAATTCACAAAACCTCGCGGTGCTGATGCGTTGCCGGTGCGTGAGGCAGCCCGACACTGTGTTTCAAGCATAATCCAAGAGCAAAGCTGTTCCGTCAAGACATCTATGCGCGAGAAAATGCAAAACCCCCAGCCCTCACCGCATGCGGCATTTTCAGGCCGCGCTCATGGTCGAATGACTGTGCAAGGGCGTGCCTCCGCTCTGCTCTCCTCAAGCGAGGACAAGAATGAATGAAGCGGAAAAGGCCCGCCGTGAATGAGGGACCGCGCACGGAAAAACAAAGGGGCCCCCAGGCGTGCATCCGCCGGGAGCCCCTATAGACTGCCTATCCGTTTTGCGCTCAAGGCGCTCCGTCCAGATGGAAGGTGCGCCCTACCCGTTCAAATTCCTGTTGCGGTGGTCCAGGTGCAAAATGTCCTGCTCGTGGATGCGCAGCACAAAATCCGCATGCACCTTGAGCCGCGAGGAGAACGCCCGGCCGCGCGTGTCCGAGGCGGAACCGCCCACGAACTCCACCGCGCCGATGTGCTTGCCGCGCTCTTTCAGGTGGCGGATGGACGGGATGGCGTCGGCGTCGCCGGAAACGACCACGGCCACGTCATAGTTGTCCTGCAGGGCCACCATGTCCACGGCCAGCGCCGTGTCCAGGCCCTTTTCCTCCACCCAGCGGTGCAGGAAGTTCACCTTCCAGTGCCCGGCCTCGCGGATGTCGATGAGGTCTGACGAGGAGCGCACCCCGGCGTAGAACCGGCGCATGCCCTCTATGGCGCGAACCTTCTGGCCGTACCAGTCGCGGAAGTCCGCGGCGCAGGCCTGCCAGGCGGCCTCTTCCAGCTCGTCTTCCGGCATGTTCGGGTTGCTGGCCGAAACGCGGGTCATCCACAGGGCGCGGATCTCTGCGTCGCGCACAAAGGCGCCGCGCAGGGCCGAGCGCGACTGCGGGCTCGAAAGATCCCACTCGTCCACGGTGCCCACGGCGTACCAGTACACGCGCCGAAGCTGGGCCACTGCGGGCGCGGTCTGCAGAGTCACCTCGTGCCACACTTTCACTGCTTCACGATAGATATGTCCGTAAAGTAAACCGTAATTTCCGATTTCAAGATTCATGGTGCGCAAAGAACCGTACAAATTCGAACCATCAACAAAGAATGCAAAACGCTGCATCGATACTCCTCTCATCTATAGCGACTTTAAAATAACTTCCTCACTCCGTCCAGCAGTCCGCCAGAACTCTTTTGCGGGGTGCCGCCCTGGTGCGACGATTTCTTTCCGCCCGTCAAAACATTACCAATGCCCTGCACTACGCCGCCCACTGCGTCAAGGGCTCCCTTGCCAATGGTGCGCAGGTAGTCGGTGCTGAAGCTGGGGTTGTCGTAGGGACCGGTGACGCGCATGGGCACCACGAAGCCCAGGAGCCCGGCGCTGCCGCCCTGCCCTTCCGTGCTGGGCACCACGCGCACATGCAGCGTGTAGTCCACCTGCTTGGTGGCGATGTCCACAGTGCCGCGGCCGTCCGCCCGCAGAAACGGTGCCTTGATGTCCAGGTCGTTGATGGTCGCCACGCCGTTGTTGATGGCCGCGGTGCCGTCGATGCTGCCGAACTTGGTGGACTTCTCCGCGCCGGACTGGACTCCGCCCAGGGCCTCTTTGCCCTTCTTGGAGTTCTGCACCACGCTCAGCATGTTCACGCCCGGGAACACGCCGTCGCGCACGGCGAAGCGCACGCGGCCCATCAGGCCGCGCTTCAGCGCGTGCACGGTGTTGCCCTGCGAAACCAGGGGCGAAACCGTATCCACGCTCATAACGCCGGAGTACTGGCTCTCTTTGCCGGTGAAGTCACTGAACAGCGGCTTTTGCTGCACGCCGGTCAACTGTGCCGAAAGCGTCGCCACCGGGTGCTCGCCCTGCACGTCCACGCGCATGGAGCTCTTCAAGCTGCCGTCGTACAGGCGCGCGTCCACGGGACCCACGTCGAGCACGCCGTTCTGCGCCATCATGGGCACCTTCAGGTAGCCGAAGCGCAAACCCTTGTACTTGAGCCGCTCCGCCGTGATCTGGCCGTCCAGCTTCATCTCGCGCAGCTTCTTCACCGGGAACACGTCATCCTTGTGCGGGTCGTCCGCGTGGGCCGGGCCGGTTCTGGCCGGTTCCGCCGCGTCCTCGGCCTTTTGGGCGGGCAAAAAGCGGTCCGCGTCCAGCCCGACGATGTGCAGATTGAAGTTGTAGGCCTTCTTGTCCAGGCCGGTGGAGCGGAAGCGCCCCTCCACGCGGGCGTCGTCCAGGCTGGCCGTGAAGTTGGGAATTTCCGTGTAGCCCTTGCCGGTCTTGAACTCCAGCGAGGCCGTGATGTGCTGGTAGGCCGCCGCGTCGGCGGTATCGGGCGCTTTGCCCGTGAGCGCGGCGGAAAGCTCCCGGCCGTTGAAGTCCGGGAAGTCCAGCCGGCCCTTCACGTCGGGCGAGTCGTTGATGTTCGCCGCCTGGAACTGGCCCGTGCCCTTGGCGCCGTATGCGCCGATGGTCAGCCCGGTGCCAGCCGCGGTCTCCTTCTGGGTGTCCACCTTGAGTTCGGCCAGGCCGAAGGTGAACTCGCCCTTGCCGCCGGGAACGGCCTTGCCCGCGGCCGAGGCCTTGAGCAGCAGGTTGGTGAAGATGTGCCGCTTGTCGCCCACATTGAGGGTGGCCGTGCCGGTGAGCTTGGTCTGGGCGCTCAGCTCCGGCTTGGCGCTTTGCAGCAAAAACGCGGCCTCGAAGTCAAAGGGCTGGCCCGGGCGGATGGCCTTCACGTCCACGTCCGTGCCGGAAAGGGCGTAGCGGTCGCCCAGCACCCGGTCCTCCCAGGTTATGCTGGCGTCGCGCAGCTGGATGCCGTCCAGCGACAAGCCCTCCAGCCCCCATGAAGAGGACGGATTCTGCTTCTCCGCCTCGGTGGCGTTGTCGGAGGTGAAGTCCGCCCAGCTCTCGCGGCCTTCCTCGTTCTTCACCAGATGCAGCTCCAGACCCTCCAGCGCGATGCGGCCCACCTCCACCTTGCGGTACAAGAGGGGCAGCAGCTTGATGCTGACGCGCGCGGCCTGGATGTGCGAGAACGGCTTGTCGTCGAAGCCCGGCGGATTGCTCAGGGTGACGCCGCCGGTCTGCACGCCCAGGCGGGGAAAGAAGGTCAGCTTCACGTCGCCCTCGAAAACCAGCTCGCGGCCGGTCTTCTCCTTCACCAGGCTGGTGATCTCGCCTTTATATTTGTTCGGGTCGACCATGACCGCGAGAAGAATCGCGCCCAGGACAAAGACCCCGGCGATGGCGCCGCCGATGAGCACGAGAATGCGCATGCGCCCTCCTTGGGGGGTTAGGCGGCCTTACGTCAGCAGGTCGCGGATGGCTCTCAGCTCGCGCGCCACGTCTTCAAGGGTGGCGGCGAGGGTGGCGGAAAGATGTGTGGCGCGGGCGGCCTCGGCCTGGGCAAGGGCGGTCGCGGCATCGGGTGCGGGCGCGGCGGACAAAAGCGGCAGGGAGACGGCGCTTGCGGGCGCGGCGGGGTGATGCGGCTCTGCGGACGGTTGCGCGGGGCTCTGCGCTCCCAATGGCGCGCCCATTGACGCACCCATTGACGCACCCATCGACGCACCCATCGACGCTCCGCTTTGCGCTCCGGGCTGCGCTCCGGGCTGCGCACTCACGGGCGCTCCGCCTTTCGCAGCGCCCTTTGCGGCGCCCTGCGGCTGGCCCAGGCGCTTTTTCGCGCCCTCGATGGTCAGGCCTTCGTCGTAGAGCAGGCGCTTGATCTCGCGCACGGTGGCCACGTTGGATTCCGTGTAGGCGCGCTGGCCCGCGGGGGTGCGCACGGGCACCAAAACGTCTTTGAATTCGCCTTCCCAAAAGCGCAGCACAAAGGGCTTCACGTCCAGCAATTTGGCCGCTTGCCCGATCTTATACGTTCGTCCCTTTGCGCCTGCGTCCATTCTTAAAGTCATAGCAGAGGAAATGCCGGGGGGGAAGAGGGAGGGGGGTTGACCTTTAGCAAAAGCAGAGATACGTATAATATAATAGTTTAATGTTGGCGCGACTAAAGCGAACATTTGCAAGCACTAGGGAAAAAGGAAATACAATGCAGCACTTTCGGAGCAACCTAACCAGACTCAAGACCCTTATGTCCGAAAAGCTGCCAGAAGAGAAGGATCTGTACGGGTATGATGGCGTAAGCAAAGAAGCACTAATGACCGCAATCGAAAGCGCGTATACTCTCTCACACGAAATTACAGTAAATGATGAATCGCGCTTTGAAGTTATCAGTCTTAAACGTGCCGGTAGTGATTTGTATAAATCCTTGAAAGACTTTTTTGATCTTGATGATCGTGGTTCCAAACAAAGACAGAGATTTAATGATTTCCTCAATGATCTTAGCAAACTTATCGAAAAAACGAGAATTACATACTTCATTGTCGCAAAAAATGGTTTACGCGACGAGGAAGAACTCTCTAATCTGAGAACCCGGGTCGCAGAGATGACACTTTTCAGTACAGACATAGAGAACATTACAATTCAACTCAAAGAGAAATTCGAGCAAATCTCAAAAATGGAAAGCAGCATTGTCGCAATCTTCAATACGGTGAACAAGCAAAAAGATGACATATCTGAGTGGCATACCTCTACAGGTGACCAGTATACAGAATTAGAGAAAACAATAGACCAGATGAATAGTTGGGAGGAAGAGCTCAAAGCGGTTAGCACACAATATCAGGTTCTTCTTAAACAGATTGAAGACCTCACAGCTAGTGCTGAAAAAAGACGTGATGAACTCAGAGGCTATACAGAAACGGGAAAAGTAACCGCAGAAGTGCTTATAAAATCTTCAGAGCAGCATAAGGAATTGCTTAAAGAGATCAACCAAACGCTCGGTGATTCAAATCGTGTTGGCCTTGCAGCAGCATTCGTCGCTCGTAAAGATGAACTCAAGCGCCCTCAAGAGGCTTGGCAGGCGATATTTATTTGTGCCATATTCTGCATTGTCCTTGCCGTGTGGTATTTCGTCATTCCAGCAATAGGAAATGGCGACACAATAATGTTAGCCGTTGAAATTGCATTGATCGCACCACTTGTTTGGCTTGGGTGGTTCGCCGCAGAGCAATATAGTTATACAAGTAAAATTCGTGAAGATTACGCATTCAAAGCTGCGGCAGCAATGTCATATGAAGGTCACAAAAATGCTGCTCGTGAAGTAGGTGAAGACCTTGAGAGGGCACTACTAAAAATTTCGCTCAAGAACATATCCCAAAATCCAATCAGGCTATACGGAGATGGTGTCCATGGTACCCCAATACATAAGCTAGCTGACTCAATAACAAAGACATTTTTCCCCACGAGAGATAGCCACTCAGTTAACTCAGCAATAAATCCATCTGCACAATCACCAGCTGCCCAAACATCTGAGGAAGGTAAGTAAGACTTCAGCATGTTGGCAAAAAAGAAGGGGAGCCCTCACGGACTCCCCTCTTTTTTGCCCCATGCCGGAGCGAATCGTTTCGTTTAAATGCGCTAGATGCGCACAGGCAGCTTCTGCGGCAGGCCGGAGAGCACCTTGCCGTGCTCCTTGTCCACTTCCTTGTCCACCAGTGTGCGGTCCGCGTGGCGGTAGGTCAGGCGGAAGGTCAGGTTGCGCTCGCCCTGGGACTCGGAAGACGTGTTGTCCTGCGGCGCATACACCGCCACCAGGGCCAGGCTCTCCAGGTTCTTCGGCTTCATCTCGCGGATGGCCGCCTCCACCTGCTCCGCCTGCAAGGTGGCCGGGCAGATGACCGTCACGTCGCGCCGCACGGGCGGGAACTTCGGCAAGCTGCGGAAGGCCGGCTTGGTCGCACGGGAAAGCGTGCGCAGCAAATCGGCGTCCATGTCCGCCAGCCACACGTCCTTGCGGGCGTGGTAGGCGTCGGCGATCTTTGGCTGCACGCGGCCAATGCGCCCCACCAGATGCACGCCCGTCTTGCTGGCCACCTCCACGCGCACGCAGGGCTCCAGGTAGGGGTGCTCCGGCTCGAGGATGAACGCGGCCCTCTTGTCGGCGGAAGCCAAACGCAGGTGCGCCAGCAGATTCTCCACCAGTCCCTTCACGTCAAGGTAGTCGGCCTCGCCCTGATCCCACGGCCATTCCTGCGTGTGGCGCGGGCCGTGCACCAAAATGCCCAGGCGCGAGTTCTCGCGCGCGCCGGTGTCGCTGGCCGCGTCCTCGTGGAAGGACTTGGCGACCTCGAACAAGCGCAAGCTGGCGTTGCCCTGGGCGATGTTGTGCCGCACGTTGTTCAGCAGCCCCGGGGCGATGGCCGTGCGCAGCACGTTCTGGTCCTCGGAGAGCGGGTTGGCGATGGTGATGCGGCCCTCAAGGGGCAGGTTCAGGCGGTCCAGGTCATCGGTGCCCACAAAGCTGTAGTTGATGGCCTCGCGCAGGCCGGAGCCCACGGCCCAGGCCTTCAGCGCCTGGATGAAGCCGAACTCCGTGTCTGAGGTCTGGGCGGAATCAAGCGACTTGGAGATCTTGGGCAACACCGCCGGGATGCGGTCCAGGCCGTGCACGCGGCCGCATTCCTCGAACAGGTCCACCTCGCGCTCCAGATCCAGGCGGTGCGGGGGCGAACCCACGCGCCAGCAGGCCGGGTCGGTTGCATCGACCGTGCAGCCCAGACCCATGAGGGTGGTGCGGCAGAATTCGGGCGTCAGCTCCAGGCCCAGCAGGGCGTTGCACTTGGCGATGCGGAAGATGTGCTCGCGCTTGGCCCAGGGCTTGGGCTCGGCCACGGCCACGCCTGCCATGACCTTTGCGCCGGAGAGTTCGGCCATGAGCTGGGTGGCGCGCTCCAGGGCGAACACGCTGCCCACTTGGTCCACGCCGCGCTCGAAGCGATAGCTGGCTTCGCTCGGCAGGGCCAGCCTGCGGGCGGTCTTGCGGATGGTGCCGGGGCGGAAGATGGCGCATTCCAGCAGCACCTCGGTGGAGGCGTTGGAAATGCTGGAGTTGGCGCCGCCCATGACGCCAGCCAGGGCCACGGGGCGCTCGGCGTCCCAAATGAGCAGGTCGCTGCCCAGCAGCTTGCGCTCCTGGCCGTCGAGGGTGGTGATGGTCCGGCCGCATTCCGCGTCGGGAGTGGCCGGGGCCACGCGGATGACGCCGCCCTTGAGCAGCGTGCGGTCGAAGGAATGCAGGGGCTGGCCCAGCTCCATCAAAATGTAGTTGGTCACGTCCACGATGTTGCTGATGGGCCGCTGGCCGATGGCAAGCAGGCGGTAGCGCATCCACGCGGGCGAGGGCTTGATGGCCGCGCCGGTAAGCACGCGCGCGCGGTACACCGGGCACAGCTCCGGGTCGTCGATCTGCAGGTGCACGGCCTTGGTGGCGTCGCCCGCGGCCGCGTCCTCCACCAGGTTCAGCTTGGGCATGGTGAGCGGCAGGCCGAAGCCCAAGGCCGCCTCACGCGCAATGCCGAGCACGGAAAGGCAGTCGGCGCGGTTCGGCGTGATGGAGACCTCGATGACCTCGCGCTCCAGGCGCAGCGCGTCCACAAGGGGCGTGCCGGGAACGAAGTCCCCGGGCAGCACCATGATGCCCGCGTGGTCCTCGGAAAGGCCCAGCTCACGCTCAGAGCAGATCATGCCGCAGGACAGCACGCCGCGCAGCTTGGTCTTCTTGATCTGCATGCCGTCGGGCATGGTGGCGCCCATGGGGGCCACGGGGACCTTCTGCCCCTTGGCCACGTTGGGCGCGCCGCAGACGATCTGGGCGGGTTCGCCCGCGCCGAGGTCCACGGAGCACACGGAAAGATGATCCGATTCCGGATGGGGCGCGCACTCCAGCACATGGCCCACCACGATGCCCGCGATGGACTCGAAGGGATCGAGAATGGCCTCAACCTCCAGCCCCTGCATGGTGAGACGGTCGGCCAGGGCCTGAACAGTGCCGGTATAGGGCACGAACTCGCGGAGCCACTGCAAGCTGATAAGCATATGCGCCTCGTGGATGTGCGGGGCCTTGCGCCAAGGCGGCCCCGGTATGACAAAAAGCCCCGGAACCCTCGCCCCGCGCCGCCCGGCAATGGGGGCGGTGGGACCAGGGGCCGGGGCCGTGCAGCTTACGAAAACTGTTCGAGGAAACGCACGTCGTTTTCGAAGAACATGCGCAGGTCGCCAATGCCGTACTTCAGCATGG
>Ga0209373_10003702_pt1 | contig 13884 bp, 11 predicted proteins | sample Higcelweek5metaG_FD_187173 | JGI IMG/M metagenome (GOLD analysis project Ga0209373, IMG submission 187173) | Freshwater pond sediment microbial communities from the University of Edinburgh, under environmental carbon perturbations - High... | ecosystem: Environmental > Aquatic > Freshwater >...
TGCTCATTTCCATAACAACATCTGAAAACATTTGAATAAATCTTCTGTATGAGTCATATGCAAATCTTGCATTTCCTGTCTTTTTTGCAAATCCTGCAACAGCAACATCATTCAAACCAAGATTTAAAATCGTATCCATCATGCCAGGCATTGAAGCTCTTGATCCTGAACGAACGGAAACCAATAACGGTGATTCTGTATCTCCGAATTTTTTTCCTTGCTCAGCTTCTAAAACTTTAAGAGCATCAAATATTTGTCCCTGAATTTCATCCGAAATTTTCTTGCCTTGAATATAATAATCCGTACAAGCTTCTGTCGAAACGGTAAATCCTTGTGGAATCGGCAAACCTAAATTTGTCATTTCTGCAAGATTCGCACCCTTACCGCCAAGCAAATTCTTCATGCCGGCATTTCCTTCTTTAAATTGATACACATATTTACCCATCAAAAAACCTCCTAAAATAATATGTTATTTTATTTTATCCCATATATAAACTTTTAGTTTAATATATGTTTAAAATGTAATTTTTTCCGCAAACCAATCATTAAGATTCGCTATTGGAATTCTTACTTGTTCCATTGAATCTCTGAAACGAATTGTAACAGCTTTATCTTCAAGAGATTCAAAATCAAAAGTTATGCAGAACGGAGTCCCAATTTCATCTTGACGTCTATATCTTTTTCCAATACTTCCTGCTTCGTCAAATTCGCAAACATAATTCTTACATAATTGCGTATAAACGTTAGTCGCTTCTTCGGAAAGTTTCTTTGATAAAGGAAGCACTGCAACTTTAATTGGAGCTAATGCAGGATGGAATCTAAGCACCGTACGTACATCTCCCGGGGCAATCTCTTCTTCATCATACGCTTCACATAAGAAAGCCAATGTAACTCTGTCCGCACCCAATGAAGGCTCGATAACATATGGAACATATTTTTCGTTAACTTCAGGATCAAAATAACTTAAATCTTCTTTTGATGCTTCGATATGTTGTTTAAGATCATAATCAGTTCTGTCGGCAACACCCCAAAGTTCACCCCAACCAAATGGGAACAAAAACTCAAAATCAGTTGTTGCTTTACTGTAAAATGCCAACTCTTCTTTTGCATGATCTCTGAGTCTCAGATTAGTTTCATTTATTCCAAGATTTAAAAGCCATTTATGGCAATAATCTCTCCAATATTCAAACCATTCCAAATCTGTTCCAGGTTTACAGAAAAATTCAAGTTCCATCTGTTCAAATTCTCTTGTTCTAAAGGTAAAATTACCAGGAGTTATTTCATTTCTAAAAGATTTACCTATCTGACAAACACCAAATGGTACCTTTTTTCTGGAAGTTCTTTGAATATTTTTGAAATTGACAAATATACCTTGTGCCGTTTCTGGACGAAGATATATTTCTGCTTGAGAATCTTCTGTAACCCCTTGAAAAGTCTTAAACATCATATTGAATTTTCTTATATCTGTTAAATTATTAGATCCACATAAAGGACAAGTAACACCGTTATCTTTGATATATTTTGAAAGTTGGTCGTTAGACCATCCTTCTATCGCAATATCGATTCCATTTTCTTTATTCCAATCTTCAATAATTTTGTCAGCTCTATGTCTTGATTTACATTGTTTACAATCCAAAAGAGGATCATTAAATCCCCCAACATGTCCTGAAGCCACCCAAACTTTAGGATTCATAAGAATTGCACAGTCAACTCCAACATTATATGGATTCTCCTGTACAAATTTTTTCCACCATGCTTTTTTGACATTATTTTTTAGTTCAACGCCTAACGGACCATAGTCCCAGCTATTAGCCAGTCCTCCGTATATATCCGAACCCGGATATACAAACCCTCTGGTACTCGCAAGTGAAACTATTCTTTCCATTGTCTTTTCAACAGCCAAAATAAATCCTCCTTACATTGCATTTAAAATGCAAATCCACAGTATAACAATTTTTTTGTAAAATTCAAAATATCTTATATAATTACTTTATGCTTTCTTTTATTCTTTCGTACTTAACTTTATCTTCGAAAATTTCCTGAACTGCTACTGTAACATTCTTGTTTGTATCAACAACAGTACGTCTTTCTGAACCTGCCGTTAATTGTCTGGCTCTTTTTGCAACTATCATTGCCAAGCTGTATCTGCTATCAACTTTTTTAAGCAACTCAGCTATCGGCGGATAAATCATCATAAATAAAAACTCCTCTCAAATTACGGGTACAAACGAATTGCCCAAAAACGCATAAAAGAATTACAAGCGCCACTCTGTATAATATTACATTTTGCTACTTCTGTAAAGCTTTTTATTATCAAGATGACATCGCTATGTCATCTTTGATGCCATCGTTGATGTCATCTTGATGTCTCTTGTGGTGCCTCTGTTTCAATTACAGGTATATTTTTTATTTGTTCTTTCAACTTTTTATTTTCTGATGATGTATGTACTAATAAAGCACATATAACTATCATAAATACAAGCATAATAAGCGCGCAAAAAGCTATCAATTTTCCTTTTTCTCTCAAATCTTTTGTCGATAGAAAATCATTATCAGAATTATATTCTTTATTTTTGATAGTATCATCGCTTATTTTTTTGCTTTGATAAAAACTTTTATTTATAAAAGGCTTTAACGGTTTATCATCAGTTTTTCTCTGTTTTTGTGTACTTTTAACAGGAAAACTGACTTGAGCATTCACATTTTGTTTAAAAATTAAATTATCATCGTATGTATCTGATGCTTCGTTTAATTTTTCAACATTCCCTTCGTCAACTTCCGTATCATCATTAGCGATGTTTTCTTTATTGTTTACTTCGATTTCAGCTTCATCTTTAAAATTACCAATAGTCGTCCTAATTTCGCCGTAAACATACTCCGTCTTGTCTGCAATTTCCGCAAGATAATCCATATACGTCAGAGCTTTTTCTCTAAGCTTAGGTTGTTTGATAGAATTAAAAATTCTAACCGCACCTATTCTGTCTCCATTCGCAAAAGTACAGACTCCCAAAAGAATTCTTGCCTCATGAAAAAGAGGATTTAACGAAACAGCCTTTTTTAAATCAGAACGTGCAATATCATCTTTGCCATTATCAATATTTTCTAGAGCACTATTGTACATACTATAAGAAAGAGTTATATCACTATCCAGCTCACCTAATTTGACTTGGGTAAGTGTATCTGTTTCAACAGGTTTAAAGTTCTTCGCTTCATACCTTAAATCAATCATTTACTTCGCCTCTACCACAACAATTTTTGTATTTTTTTCCACTTCCGCATGGGCAAGCGTCATTTCGTCCGACTTTTGTACTTTTTTTGATCGTAGTAATTGCTTTAGGTGCCGTTCCATCTCCGCCGGCAAGTCTTGCATTACTTGAAACAGCAACACGTTTACGTTCTACGGTATCGCCACGTTTAACTCTTACTGTGAAAATCATACGAAGAGCTTGGCTTTGAATTGTTTTATTCATTTCTTCAAACATTTCAAATGATTCAAATTTATATTCAACTAATGGATCTTTGTTTCCGTATGCTCGAAGTCCGATACCATTTTTCATTTGATCAATCGCATCAATATGAATCATCCAGTTTTCATCAACAGCACGAAGTAACATAACACGTTCAATTTCTCTCATTAAATCCGAGCCAAATTCTATCTCGCGTGCTTCATAGCGTTCGGAAGCATTAATAACAAGTTTATCGATAATATCGTTTGTCTTGTATGACTTAATATCTTTTGAAATTTCCTCAATTACTTCAGGCATAACAACTCCTGCTAAATCTTCAGATATACCATGTATATTCCAAGTATCTTTTGCAGAATCTTTATGACAGTAAAATTCAGTGATTTCTGTGATTTTTGATTTAACCATATTCATGTAATAATCTTTCAGATTTTCTCCGTCAAGAACTTTTCTTCTTTCCGAATAAATTATTTCACGTTGTTGGTTCATAACATCGTCATACTGCAATACATGTCTTCTTATATCGAAGTTTCTACCTTCAACTTTTTTCTGAGCATTTTCTATGGCTGAAGATAAAATCTTATGTTCAATAGGTTGATCTTCAGGAAACCCTAAAGCTTCAATCATTCCTGATATTTTTTCAGAACCGAATAATCTCATTAAATCATCTTCTAGTGATATGTAAAATCTAGACATACCTGGGTCGCCTTGACGTCCTGCACGTCCACGTAATTGGTTGTCGATACGACGAGATTCATGACGTTCTGTTCCCATAATAAACAATCCGCCTACATCTCTAACCTTTTTGCTTTCACGTTCTGTTTCTTCCGAATAAGTTTTGACAAACTCGTGATATTTTTCTCTTGCAATCAATATAACCTGATTGTCCGTATCGGCAAAACTATCTGCGAGTGATATTGTTTCCTCGTCAAAACCTTCTTTTCTCATAGCTTGTTTTGCCATATATTCAGCATTACCGCCAAGTTTAATATCAGTACCACGACCAGCCATATTTGTTGCAATAGTAACAGTTCCATACTTACCTGCTTGCGCAACAATTTCAGCTTCTCTTTCATGATTTTTTGCATTCAAAACATTATGTGGAATCCCTTTTCGCTTTAACATTTTGCTTAACAATTCTGATTTTTCTATCGATATAGTACCTATCAATACAGGTTGTCCTGTTTGATGGCATTTTTCAACATCAGAAACCACAGCAGCATATTTCCCATTTACATTTTTGTAAACAGCATCTGGATAATCTACTCTGATCATTGGCATGTTAGTCGGAATAACAACAACATCCAATGAATAAATATCGTTAAACTCTCCTTCTTCTGTTTGAGCTGTACCTGTCATACCTGATAGTTTTTTGTACATTCTAAAGAAATTTTGGAAAGTAATAGTAGCTTGAGTCATACTTTCTTTTTCAACTTTAACATGTTCTTTTGCTTCAATAGCTTGATGTAATCCTTCGCTATATCTTCTACCAAACATTAGACGACCTGTAAATTCATCAACAATAACAATTCCGTCTTCATCTCTGACAACATAATCAATATCTCTTGTCATAATACCATGAGCCTTAAGTGCCTGATTTATATGATGTGAAATCAAACCATTTTCAGGGTCAGATAAATTTTCTAAACTAAACCATTTCTCTGCTTTTTCTATACCATGTTTTGTTAGAGATACGCTCTTAGCTTTTTCATCGACAATAAAATCTTCTTCAACATCTTCATTTAAATCTTTTTTGTCTGTTTCTTTAATCATTTTGCATGACAGCGTACAAGCGAATGCATCTGCTTTTTCATACATGTCACTGGATTTCTCTCCAGCTCCAGAAATTATCAAAGGCGTTCTTGCTTCATCGATAAGAATACTATCTACTTCATCCACTATAGCAAAACTCAAAGGTCTCTGAGCTAATTGTTCTTTATATGTAACCATGTTGTCACGAAGATAATCAAATCCTAGCTCATTATTCGTTGCATATGTAATATCGCAGTTGTATGCCGCTCTTCTTTCGCTTTGACTTAGTCCGTGTACTATGACGCCTACAGTAAGGCCAAGGAATACAAATATCTTACCCATCCACTCACTGTCACGTTTTGCCAAATAATCATTAACAGTAACAATATGTACACCATTGCTTGCAAGGGCATTTAAATAAGCTGGTAATGTTGAAACCAACGTCTTACCTTCACCCGTTTTCATTTCGGCTATTCTTCCCTGATGTAGAACAACACCACCGATTAACTGAACATCATAATGTCTTTGACCCATTACTCTTATCGCAGCTTCACGTGTTACAGCAAATGCCTCAGGTAAAATATCATCCAGAGTTTCTCCTGCCGCCAGTCTTTCTCTGAACAGTACTGTCATTTCCTTCAATTCTTCATCACTTTTAGCCTTCATTGTCGGCTCAAAAGAATTTATTTTTTCTATAACAGGCTTAATTTCTTTTAGTGCTTTATCACTGTAAGTCCCGAAAATCTTTTCAAACAAACCCATATTAATATCCTCTTTCACATTTTATTTAATCTATCAATAACCATATTATATCCGTCAGCACCGTAATTTAAACTTCTTCCTACTCTGCTGATTGTAGCCGTACTAGCTCCTGTCGAAATAGCAATTTCTCCGTATTTATGTCCGTCTCTAAGCATTTTTGCAACTTCAAGACGCTGTGCAAATGCCTTAATCTCGGAAATCGTTCCTATGTCTTCAAAAAAGCGATAACATTCATCGAGATTTTGGAGTGTTAAAATAGCTTTAAACAATTCATCAACCTGTTCATCCTTTAATTTATCCATAAAAACCTCCGTTTTTGAATTCTACCTCATTTTATTTGTTATGTCAAAAACGCAATTAATCTAATTCATCTAACGTAAGAAAATACGCATTAACGAAATATTTCAAAAAATACTCTACTTCAGGAAGATTCATGTTATATAAAGACATCAGTGTTGCTTCTTTTGCTTTATTAAACTCATTATTTCCAGCTTTAACTTCTTCCAAACATTTTATATACGCTGATAATTTGTCAGCGGCTTTAATAACAGGATAATATTCTTTATGAAGTTGTTCGTAAAATATAATATCTCTGTAATCTTCTTTGAAATCTTCCGGTAACATTGATAATAATTTTTCTTTTGAAATATCTTCAAGCTTACCATACGAGTCTTTTATTTCAGGATTATAATATTTAACTGGCGTTGGTAAATCACCCGTTATTATCTCACTACTATCATGAAAAACTCCATACATGCCAGCAGTATCGGGATTTAATTTACCTTCAAAATATTTGTTTTTTATTAAAGCTAACGCATGTGCCAGAATAGCAACTTGTAAACTGTGCTCCTGAATATTTTCGCTGCTTGTATTTCTCATTAAACCCCAACGATTAATATATTTCATTCTGGCTATATAAGCATAAAAATTATATTGCTCCATATTCTCTCCTTAAATCCAATAAAGATCTTCATAGCTTTGCAATGCGTATGCATCCGTCATACCTGCTATATAATCGGTAACAACTCTTTCAGGTAATTCATCTTTGGTATACCCTTTATCAATAAGATAATTAAGAAAGCTTCTGACAACCTTGTTATCAGAATAATCAACAGATCTAAAATAACCTATTGTACCATCTGATTGCCATGGAAAAGATTCCCACATATTTGTTAATTCGGTGTATAAACTGGTGAATAATCCTTCAACAGTATTCATAGTATTCTTTTCATAATGTCTTATTAAATTGGATTGATATATCATTTCATTGTTCTGTAAAATCATTTCTTTAAGGGCTTGGCCTTTTTCGAGGCTTAGTCTGATATGATCTGTATCATAACTATTTTCAACTACATCATAAACCAAAGTATTTATCATTTCTCCGTTTGTACGTCCAAGAACATTTCTTGTTTCAATGTTTATATCATCATAACTTATAAGTTTTGCTCTTATCGCATCCTCAATATCTCTTCCTACATATGCTATTTTGTCCACTAAACGAACTAAACAAGCTTCTAAGGTGTAAGGCATAACTAATCTATGTTCTGTAGTATATATATCTTCAGGTTTCTTGCTTTTGTCAGCTTGCAAATCATATTCACTGTAGTTTTCTCCGCAATGACTTACAATACCATCTCTTACTTCATATGTCAGATTCAATCCACAACGATTATGTATTTTTTCATTTGATATTCTTTTTGACAACCTATCAGCAACACGTAAACTATGATATTCGTGTTTAAAAGTTAATTCCGAATTAACTTTATTAAGACATAAGCTTAAAGCTTTTTCTCCGCTATGTCCGAAAGGTGCATGACCTATATCATGGCCTAATGCAATAGCCGAAACCAAATCTTGATTAAGATTAAGGGTTCGGCATATACTGTTTGATATAGAATTTACGTACAAGACATGTTCCATTCTCGTACAAATATGATCATTTTTTGCATTAAAGAAAACCTGTGTTTTGTGTCTTAATCTTCTGAAATCTTCTGAATAAAGAATTCGGTTGGCATCCCGTTCGAAATCACATCGAAGTACGCAAGGTTCTTCAAAAAGAACTCTTCCTAAACTGTCTTTAGATTTTGTTGCCAGTTTAGATAAATGTTCTTCTTGTTCAAGTCTGATATTTCGCCACAGCATGCTACCAACCTCCTTATAAACTATACTCTACAAAAACTTCTTTACGCCCAAAACATATTACCGGGTTTTTCTGTAATAATTATTTCTTTGAGGAATGAAATCGCTTTATGCAATCCTTCTTTTGAGGACATTAAACCATCTTCATGTTCAATACTAATAACATCGTCATATCCGATAGTTTGTAGCATACTTACAATATCTTTCCATGTTTTGTAATCATTACCATATCCCATAGTTCTAAATACCCAAGCACGATTTAAAATATCACCATAATGCTTTGTATCAAGTACTCCGTTTTGTGCTTTATTGTGTTCATCAATACGGACATCTTTTCCATGAACATAATATAGCGCATCACCTAAATACCTTATAGCTTCAACAGGATCCATCCCCTGCCAAATTAAATGACTAGGATCAAAATTCGCTCCTATAACATCACCAACACTATTTCGAAGTTTAAGCAAAGTTTCTGGATTATAAACACAAAAACCTGGATGCATTTCTAAACAAATTTTATTTACTCCATGATCTTTTGCAAATTTTGTCATCTTCTCCCAATAAGGAATCAAAACTTCATTCCATTGGTAATCTAATATTTTCAAAAAATAATCTGGCCATGGACATGTAACCCAGTTAGGATATTTTGATTCTGTGCAATCTCCAGGACAACCCGAAAATCCTATAATTCTGTTAATTCCCAATTTCTCGGCAAGTAAAATAGAATCTACAAAATCATCATGAAAAATTTTGGCAGCAGCGCTGTCCGGATGTATCGGATTTCCATGACATCCTAATGCGCTTATTTCCAAGCCGTTTCCATAAACAGCATCTTTAAAATTCTGAAGTTTTTTTTCATCTTTAAGTAATACTGCAGGATCGCAATGTGCTTTTCCCGGATATCCACCTGCACCTATTTCAACAGCTTGAACTCCTTCTTTTGCAAGATAAGCCATCGCATCATTGACATTCATGTCACTTAGTAGAACACTGATTACCCCAAGTTTCATAATTTCAATTCTCCTTGTTGTTAAAATAAACCGGCTTACCTGTCTTAGCTGATTTATATATAGCTTCCAAAATTTCAGTTACAACACAAGCTTGCTCAGGAAGAACACATAAAGGAGTTCCTTTTGTGACCGCATTGTAAAATACTCTAGCTTCACTTACAGACGGATCATCCCCACCAGCTCCATCGAAAAATGCAACGCCACCTGAGTAAAATGAAGGATTTTCTGTAACAGTGCATCCGTATTTAACGGTATTAATTCTTAATCCGTCAAGCATATCAGCACCAGCTTTTGTTCCGCATAGAATCGATTGAGCTTCACGTTGTTCTAATGTATTAAGAGCCCAACTACTTTCTAATATTATTGTAGCGCCATTCTCCATTACAATAAATCCAAAGGCTGAATCCTCAACTGTAAATTCGTCCGGATTCCAATCGCCGAAATCATTTGCTGTTTCCGTTTGGTTCTTGAACTTATAGAAAGTTGAACCTACAACCATTTTAGGTTTATAATTATTCATTTGCCATAATGTTAAATCAAGAGCATGTGTACCGATATCAATTAAAGGTCCACCACCTTGTTCAAATTCTTTAATGAATACGCCCCATGTAGGAACACCTCTACGACGTACTGCTAAAGCTTTTGCAAAATAAATTTCACCTAAGTCCCCGTTATCGCATGCTTTCTTTAAATAAAGCGAACTTGGTTTATATCTGTTCTGATATCCGATAGTTAACAACTTACCTGTTTCTTTTGCTGCCTCAACCATAGCTCTTGCTTCTTTGGCTGTTTTTGCCATAGGTTTCTCGCAAATAACATGCTTTCCTGCATGTAGCGCATCTATTGTAATGAAACTATGTGATCTATTTGGAGTACATACGTGTACTGTTTGTATAGATTCATCTTTCAACAATTGTTTATAATTTGTATAAACTTTTGCATTAGGTGTACCGAATTGCTTTTTTGCATCCTCAGCTTTTTGTTTTTCTAAATCACAAAAAGCAACAACTTCAACATCTGGTAAATTCGCTAATGAAGGTAAATGTTTGCCTATTCCAATACCACCACAACCTATAATTCCAACTCTGATTTTTTCGCTCATAAAATAGCCTCCAGTGTTAATTTGATAAATTATTTGTTTTTGTTATATTCGCTTGCTAAATATGTATTTATAAAACCGTCTAAATACCCATCCATAACTTTACCTACATTAGTTTCTTCATACGAAGTACGATGGTCTTTAACCAACGTATAAGGGCAAAAAACGTATGACCTAATCTGACTTCCCCAAGCAATTTTCATCTGAATTCCTTTAATATCGGAAATCTTTTCTACATTTTCTCTCTTTTTGAGTTCATATAATTTAGATCTTAGCATGTTCATAGCTGTTTCTTTGTTTTGAAGTTGTGATCTTTCTGTCTGACATGCTACTGTAACACCTGTAGGTTTGTGTGTTATTCTTACTGCTGAATCCGTTTTATTGATATGCTGTCCTCCAGCTCCACTTGATCGGAATGTTCCTATTTCTAAATCATCAAGTTTAATATCAATTTCAATACTATTATCAATTTCCGGCATTACTTCCACTGAAGCAAAAGATGTATGTCTTCTACCTGCGGAATCAAACGGAGAAATTCTAACTAAACGATGCACCCCATGTTCGCTTTTCAAAAATCCATATGCGTTAATTCCAGTAAACGAAACTACCGCACTTTTAATTCCAGCTTCATCGCCATCTAATATATCAACGATTTTGACTTCGTATCCGTGAGCATTACCAAACCTAGTGTACATTCTCAGCAACATTTCTGCCCAATCCTGAGCTTCTGTTCCACCTTCTCCGGCATGTAACGTCAAAATTGCATTACATAAATCATATTCTTCCGTTAATAACGTTTCCAATCTCAGAACCGAAAAGTCTTCTTTATATTTTTGCAAATGTTCCAAAACTAAGGGAATCATTGATGGATCATTTTCTTCGTTGCCAAGCATAATCATAAGATTCATTTCATCATAAAGCGTTTGTAACTGCGTAAACGAATCTAATTTATTTCTAAGTACTTTAATACGTTGTAAAACTTTTTGTGATTCTTCCGGATTATTCCAAAAATCTGGTTCCTGTGCCTTATTCTCAAGTTCTTCTATTACGTTTGACATTCCATCCGTGTCAAAGTGAATCCCTCAAATCATATAAATCGTCTGTAAGTCCAGAAATTTCCAACGCTAATTGGTCAAGCTCAAACATTATTCATCAACCCTTTCATTATGCATAAACCAAGCTTTATTGTAACAAATAGAACAGTAAAAATCAATTCCTTTTACTTTTTGTCGCCTTTGTTATTTTGTTTGGTTTTTTCTTTGATTTATTTACTCCGTTATACGGAATTTCAAATTCAACACGGCGGTTTGCTATATCAACTTTTGAAACTATAACACCAACCGTATCCCCCACAGCAAATATTGTCCCTGATCGCTCCCCAACTGCTATCAACTTCTCACTGTTAAAGGTAAAATATTCAGGAAGTGAAGAATAACTAACCAATCCTTCAACCGTATTTGGAAGTTCAATAAACATACCGAAAGATGTAATATTTGAGATTATTCCTTCAAACTTCTCCCCTTCATATTTCTTCATAAACTCAGCTTTTTTGAGATCAATACTTTCATTTTCCGCGCTATCTGCCGCTCTTTCCGTTAATGAACAATGCTTTGCAAACTCGCCCACATTATCACGGTAAAAGTTTTCTTTTTCTTCATTAAGTTCACCGTCTAATACCATCTTCATAATTCTGTGAATAAATAAATCCGGATACCTTCTTATAGGTGATGTAAAATGTGTATAATATTCAAGTGCTAATCCGAAATGTCCTTCGTTAACTCCTTTATACTCGGCTTTTTGCAAAGAACGCAATGTCATGGTACTTATAACTCGTTCTGCAGGTTTACCTTTAACCTGTTCTAATAACTTTTGCACCGCTTGCGGATGTATCTTACCTGTACCTTTAAGCGTATAACCCATGCTTTTGACAATTTTGCTCAAGTTTAATATTTTTTCAATATCTGGTTCTCCGTGAACACGATACATAAAAGGAACATTTAACCAAAAGAATCTTTGTGCTACGGTTTCATTACAGACTAACATAAATTCTTCAATAATATTGTTTGCAAAAGAAAGAAAATATGGTTTGATTTCAATAGGAACGCCCATATGGTCCAGAACTACTTTTGTTTCTGGGAAATCGAAATCCAAAGAACCACGTTCATGACGTTTTGCATGTAATATTGAAGCCAATTCTCTCATCATGTCTAAGTCTTTAATATGAGGTGCATATTTAGCTTTAAGTTCTTCACTCTGTTCAGGTATTTCACCTTCATAAAGATTATAAATTTGATTATATGCTATCTTATATTTAACATTAATTATACTTTTGAAGATATCATTGTCAATTATTTCCCCGTTTTGATTTATTTCCATCATCACGGTAAAAGCAAGCCTGTCAACCTTTTCATTTAAACTGCAAATTCCGTTAGATAATTCTCTCGGTAGCATAGGTATTACTCTATCAGGTAAATAAACACTGGTTCCACGTTCATATGCCTCTTTGTCTAAAGGTGAATCAGCAGTTACATAATGTGTCACATCTGCAATATGCACTCCTAAAATATAATTGCCATTCGGCTTTTTTTCTATTGAAATAGCATCATCAACATCTTTAGTATCTTCAGAATCTATTGTGACAATTTCTAAATTACGTAAGTCATGCCTGCCTTTAGAAATTTCTTCTTTAATTAAATCTCCTGAAACAAATGTCGGAATTTTTTCAACCTGTTTAGTTACATTATCAGGAAACTGTGTTTTTATTCCATTTGCTTTAACAATACATGTAATATCCACACCTGGAGCATTATCCTGCCCTATAACTTCAAGAATTTCACCTTTGCCAAAACCAAATCTTATCGGAGGTTTACTTAGATGAAAAACAACTTTATCTCCTACTTGAGCATTCATAGTATTCCCGTTAGGTGAAACCATAAATTTGATACGTTTATCATCTGGAATTATTATAGGTAATCCGTTATCATCTTTAATTAAGCCAATAAAAAGACGTGGACCTTCTTCAACAATACTGATAACATTACCTTCTGTATGGTTTTTTGAACTTGAACCTTTTTTCTTAACAGTCACGGAAACTAAAACTTTATCTCCGTTCATAGCATCATTAAGATTTTTCTCGGCGACAAAAACATCTCCGCCCCATTTATCTTCTTCTGGAACCACAAAACCATAACCGCCGGAAACAATTTGTAAAATTCCTACACATTGCATTTCCTTCAGAGTACTTGTGTCAAAAACAGTTCTACTCTCTCTTTTTCCCATAATTTTGTTCCTTTCCGATCAAAAATAAAAAATGTTATATTTAATATTACTCTTCTTTTGTCTTTTTGTAAAAAAATACCGCACAAAAAATTTTGTGCGGTTTATATTGCAATAAAATCAGTGTGAAATTAAATATTTAAATCAATACGCATTAATGCACCCAAAACAATTGCGAATATTGCAAAAGCAATGCCCAACACAATTGTAAATGAACTCAATCTGGCTTCTTTACTTTTTGAACGATTCTTTCCAAAAAACGTATCGGTACCGCCTGTAACTGCACTTATACCATCGCTTTTTGAATCTTGCAGAAGAACTATAATTACAGTAGCTATGCAAATCAATAAATAAACACATCCAAAGACAACTTGTAATGGTA
>Ga0209373_10003703_pt1 | contig 13883 bp, 10 predicted proteins | sample Higcelweek5metaG_FD_187173 | JGI IMG/M metagenome (GOLD analysis project Ga0209373, IMG submission 187173) | Freshwater pond sediment microbial communities from the University of Edinburgh, under environmental carbon perturbations - High... | ecosystem: Environmental > Aquatic > Freshwater >...
TCATCGCCATCGCCTACGGCATTCTCATCATGGCCCCGTGGTACGCGCTGCTGGGCCTGCCGGTGTGGGACCCCACCGCGCCCTGGCCGTTCTGATGCGGCCGCGGCAACAACCAACAACAGCAAGTATGAATCAAGGAGGACACCATGGCGAATAGACCGGGCGGAAGCCGCGCGCAGACCCTGCCGAAGACCCTGGCCGAGGTGCAGGTGGAGGTTGTGGACTGCGATATTCTGATCATCGGCGGCGGCAACGCGGGCTGCTTCGTGGCCACGGAGGCCGCGCTGAAGGATCCGAGCCTCAAGATCGTCATCATGGAAAAGGCCGAGATCATGCGCTCCGGCGCGTGCTCTGCCGGCATGGACGCCCTGAACACCTACATCCCCGAGGGCAAGACCCCGGAGGATCTGGTGCGCTGGAGCCGCGCCCAGGTGGGCGGCGGGCCGCTGCGCGAGGACCTGGCCCTCTCCAACGCCCGTGAGCTCAACGAGTCCATCGACGACCTGGAGCGCTGGGGCCTGCCCATTTTGCGCGACGAAGACGGCAAGATCCACTACCGGGGCAAGTGGGACATCTCCATTCACGGCGAGCAGCTCAAGCCCATCATGGCCGAAAAGGCCATCGAGGCCGGGGCCGAGGTTTACAACCGCGTGGCCGGCACCGGGCTTTTGATGGACAAGGGCCGCTGCGTGGGCGCCACCGGTCTGAACGTGCGCACCGGCGTGTTCCATGTCTTCCGCGCCAAGTCGACCATCGTCTCCACCGGCGGCGCGGGCACGCTGTACAAGTCCTACACGGCCGACTCCACAGACTCCGGCGCGCAGATCTGGATGTGCCCCTACTGCGTGGGCTCCGGCTATGCCATGGGCTTCCGCCAGGGCGCGGAGCTTTCGAGCCTGGAGCAGCGCTGGGTGGCCACGCGCACCAAGGACTTCTGCGGCCCGGTGGACACCATCTCCGTGGGCTACAAGGCGCCCATCATCAACTGCAAGGACGAAAAGGTCATGAGCCGCTACGCCCACCTTGGCGGCGACGCGGCCCCCCGGTACATCCGCGCCAACGCGCCCATGGAGGAGTGGCTGGCCGGACGCGGGCCCTGCTACTGCGACACGCGCAACATGGCCCCAGACACGGTGAAGGCCATGATGACCGACTACCTGAACGAGCGGCCGAGCTTCGTGCTCTTTTTGGCCAGCAGGGGCCAGGACGTGACCAAGGAGCCCATCGAGATCTACGGCTCCGACCCGTACATCATGGGTGGCCACACCATGGGCGGCTTCTGGGTGGAAATGGACCGCATGACCACGGTGCCGGGGCTTTTCGCCGCGGGCGAGACCGCCGGCGGCAACCCCAACAAGTTCGTGGGCGGCTGCGCGGCGGAAGGCAAGCTGGCCGCGCGCGGGGCCATGGCCTACATGAAGCAGGCCGAGCCCCTGCCCCAGAACTCCCGCGAGCTGGCCGAGCAGATCGAGGCGGAGAAGGCCCGCGTGTTCGCCCCGCTGCTGCGCGGCGCGGACTATGACGGCGTTTCCCCGCGCGAGATGAAGGACCGCCTGCAGCGGCTCATGGACGAGTACGCGGGCGGCACCAGCCAGTTCTACCGCACCAACGAGGAGCGCCTGGACTACGCGCTCAAGCACATCGCCATGCTGCAGAGCCAGTTCCAGTACCTCAAGGCCGCGGACCTGCACGAGCTGATGGAGGCCAACGAGACCATGGACCGCGTGGACGTCTCCGAAGCTGTGGTGCACCACCTGAAGGCCCGCAAGGAGACCCGCTGGGCCGGCTGGCAGACCAGAAGCGACTACCCGGAGCGCGACGACGTGAACTTCGACTGCTTCGTGGAGACCCGCCGCGACCCGGAGACCGGCGTGGTGACGGCCTTCACCCGCCCCTACGAGCAGCTCGTCCCCGGCGACCGTCAGAAGGCCTAGCCCCAACATCCAAGGAGGAACACCATGCCACCAAGAGTGCTGCCCAATAAATGCAACGGCTGCCCGGACCGGGCCGAGACGCGCTGCGAAGAGGCCTGCCCCGGCGACCTCATGGCCCTGGATCCCGCCACGGGCAAGGCTTTTTGCCGGGCCACCCGCGACTGCTGGGACTGCATGTCCTGCACCAAGGTCTGCCCCTGCGGCGCCATCGAAACGCGCATGCCCTACCAGCTGGGCTACCACAAGGCCTCGCTCCGGCCCATCATGGCCAAAAACCGCATCATCTGGAAATGCGTGGACATCAACGGCCAGGAAACGACCTATGAATACGCAAACCGGCTTGCGCCCAAGACCGACTTGCCCTGATCGCCCTGCGCGGACTATAGAACCCTTGGACCAGAGCCTGGCGACGTGCGAACGTTGCCGGGCTCCGGCCATTGGGGGGCGCATGGATCATTTCTGGCACCTTGGGGCCGAGGATTTTTTCACCGGACTCGAAGACGAGCGAACGGCTTTTCTGGCTCTGGCCCGGCGGCGCGAACTGCGCAAGGACGACCCGGTTTTTGCCGAGGGCGAGCCCGGCCGCTCGTGTTATTATCTGGAGCGCGGCCTGGTGCGCATCTTCAGCCAGTCGCGCCGGGGGCGCGAGCCCATCTTCTTTTTGCGCCGCTCCGGCGAAATTTTCGGCCTGGCCGAGGTGCTTGATTGCCAGCCGCGCCGCGCCGCCGCCCAGGCCCTGCTGCCGGGCGTGCTCCACGAGGTGGGCAAGGAAGCCTTTGAAAGCTTTTTGGCCAGCCATCCGCGCGCGTCGCAAAAGATCATCCGCATTCTGGGCCGCAGGCTCCGGCACTTGAGCGAACAGGTGGAGGGTTTGGCCTCCTGCGACGTGGACACGCGCATGGCCCGGCTGCTGCTCACCCTGAGCGCGGACGCCCTGGCCGCCAGCGCAAGGCGCAACGGCCCTGGCGGCGCAACCGGCCCCGCGGAACCCGTGGAGGTGCCCCTGCGCCTGACCCAGGAGCAGATGGCCGCCATGACCGGCTCCTGCCAGCAGACCGTTTGCCAGTTCCTCAAGAAGTTCCAGGAAGAAGGCCTCATCGGCACGCGCGGCCGGACCATCATCCTGCTCGACACCGCGGCCCTGGTGCAGCGGGCGGGCGGCTAGACCGGCAACCGGGCGACCACAAGAGTTGGGCCGCGCGCTGCGCCCGGGGCGTGCGCAAATTCGCGCAGGCGTTGACTTCCCCAGGCCAGTGGCTACTTGTACTGGATACCCCGGGAGGGCTCCATGAACCTTGACTCGTTTCCCGCCGCCACCTTTGCCGGCGGGTGCTTTTGGTGCCTTGAGGCCGATTTTTTGCACCTGCCGGGCATTTTGTCCGTCACTTCCGGCTACACCGGCGGCGATGAGCCCAACCCGACCTACGACGAGGTCTGCACGGGCGATACCGGCCACTACGAGGCCGTGCAGGCGCGCTTCGACCCGGATCTTGTGAGCTACCGCGCCCTGGCGGACTGGTTTTTGCGGCGCATAGATCCCACCAACGATGGCGGCCAGTTCTGCGACCACGGCGCGCAGTACCGCACGGCCATGTTCTTTCATGATGAAGACCAGGAGTGCGAGGCCGCTGCGGCCATTGCGGAGCTGGAGGACCTGCGGCTTTTGCCCCGGCCCGTGGCGACGGAAGTCTTGCCCGCCGGGCCGTTCTACAAGGCCGAGGCCCACCACCAGGGCTACAGCAGGACCAACGCCCGGCGCTACCAGCTCTACCGCATGGGCTGCGGCCGTGATTCCACCCTGGCGCGGCTGTGGGGCAAGGAGTCGGCGGATCCGCTCTTCGGCTACGCGCCGCGTCTGGCCAAGGCCACCCCGCCCGAGGCCGAGCTTAGGCGGCTGCTCTCGCCGGAGGCCTACCACATCCTGCGCGAGGACGGCACCGAGCCGCCCTTCAAGAACGCCTATTTCGACGAGCACCGCCCCGGCATCTATGTGGACGCGGTGAACGGCGCGCCGCTGTTCTCCTCGCTGGACAAGTACGATTCCGGCACGGGCTGGCCGAGCTTCACCCGCGCGCTCATGCCGGGCAACATCGTCACCCGCACGGACAGAAAGCTGCTCATGCCCCGCACCGAGGCCCGCGCCTGGCATTCCGGCAGCCACCTGGGCCATGTGTTCGACGACGGCCCCCGCGAGCGCGGCGGCCAGCGCTGGTGCCTCAACTCCGCGGCCCTGCGCTTCGTCCCTCTTGGGGAACTGTCCGAGGCGGGGTACGGCCGCTACGCCGGGTTGTTCAGCCCCCGGTAAAACACCCGCAGGGCCAGAACCGCCGCTCACCGCGCGAGTGCTGCCATTCCCCGGTTTTGCGTTGCGCCTTGACCGGGCGGGGCGCATGCCGGTGTCATGGACAGCCACGCCGACACCTTCGCCGCCACAACGCCCGGCCCGCAACATCCGGCTCCGGGCGCCGCCTCTGTCCTGCTGTCCACTGGCTCGCTGTTCCATCTGCCCTTGCCCGCCATTGCGCGCATCGCCGTTGGCGCGGGCTTTGCCGGGCTTGATCTGGTCATGGGCTCGGCCAAAATCGCGCCGGGCCAGGCCGTGAACCAGGCCCACGCCCTGTGCCCGGTGCGCGTGGTGCATGCGCCCTTTCGCAACTGGAGCGCCTGGGGCGGGCACATGAACGCCTGGCGCGCCGCAGTGGCCCTTGCCGTCAGCCTGGGCGGCGGCCACCGCGGCGACCAACGCGTCGGCCAGCGCGAAGGGCACAGCGACGGGCAACGTGGCGAACAAGGCGTTCCTTGCCCGCACATCACCCTGCACCCGCCCGCAGGCACCCTGCAGGACGCCATCCAGACCCGCTGGTTCGCCCGCGCCGTGGACCTGCCCCGGCTTCTGGACGCCCCGCCGGGCCTTGGCCTCTCGTTGGAGAATCTGCCCTGGGCGTACGGCGCCGGGGGGCTGTTCGGGCGCGATCCCCTCGCCCAGCTGCTGGCGGAATGCCAGGGCAAGAACCTGGGCCTGACCCTGGACGTCTGCCATCTGGGCGTCTCTGGCCGGGACGTGCTGGCCGATTTGTCGCGGGTGCCCGCCGGGCTCATCCAACACGTGCATTTTTCCGATGCCGCCGGGTTTGCCGAGCACCTGCCGCCGGGCGCGGGCGAGCTGCCCCTGGGACCGTTTTTGGCGCGCCTGGGCGCGGGCGGCTATGCGGGCACCGTGAGTCTGGAGCTGGACCCGGCGCATCTGCCGGAGGACGAGGCCGGACAGGTGCGGGAGCTGGCGCGCCTGCGCGGCGGCATGGAGCGCGCACTTTCCGGAGACGCGCCGCCGGAGTGGTCCGGCCGGGAGCGGAGCGGCCGCGCGCAGGGCATGGCCGCCCTGGGCTGACGCAGTCTTGCCGCGAGCCAGGGGCTCGCCCCACGCGAAACGCGTCTTGCCCACAGGGCGCATCCGGGCTACAGCAAGCGGGACGCGATCCATCCCTTCACCCCACGCCAAGGAGCGCCCCATGCGCCAGAATCTGCTGGGCGGCCCGGCCCAATTCCCCGGCTCCTCCGCCAACGCCACAGGCTCCACCATCGCCGGGCGCCTGCCCGAGGCCGACCGCTACGCCCACGGCGGCAACATCTGGAAAATGGCGGAGCGCGCGGGTGTGCGGCCCGAGGACCTCGTGGACTTTTCGGCGAACATCAATCCCCTCGGCCCGCCCTCCTGGCTGGCGGAGACCGTGGCCGACGCCCTTGCGCAGGTGGCGCACTACCCGGACCCGGAGGCCGCCGACCTGACCCTGGCCGCTTGCGAACTCTACAAGGTGTGGCCCACCCAGGCCCTGGCCGGGAACGGCGCTTCCGAGCTTTTGCCCGCCATCTGCCGGCTGGCCGCGCGGCAGGGGCTCACCCGCGCCATCATCCCCGTGCCCGCCTATGTGGACATCGACCGCTGCTGCCGTATGGCCGGGCTCGCGGTCGAGACGCTCACCTGCACCGCGCAAAGGGGCTTCGCGCCCGACCTGGAAGCCCTGGCCGGGCTGCTGGCCGCTCCGGCCCTGGTGCTTTTGACCAGCCCCAACAACCCCACGGGCGTGTGCGTTCCGGCCCGGCATGTGCGCGACCTGGCCCGCGCCTTCCCACAGAGCCTGTTCGTGGTGGATGAGAGCTTTGCGGACTTCGTGCCCGGCATCGACAACGAAAGCGGCGAGGCGGGCGGCAACGGCCGCTTGGTGCGCCAGCGGCCGGACAATGTCATCGTGCTGGTCTCGCTGACGAAATTTTACGCCGTGCCCGGCCTGCGCCTGGGTTTGTGCTTCGCCGCGCCGGAGAACGCCCAGCGTCTCAAACGCAGCCTGCCCTCCTGGAACGTGGGCACCCTGGCCCAAAAGGTCGGGGCGCGCTGCCTGCGCGACCTGGACTACCGCGACCGCACCATCCGCGAGGTGGCGAGCCTGCGCGAGGCCCTGGCCAAAGACCTGCGCGAGATTCCAGGCCTGCGCGTGTTTCCGGGCCAAGCCAATTTTCTGCTGTGCCGGTTGGACCGCGTGGGCATGAGCGCCCAGCCGCTTTTCGAGCGCCTCCTCGCCGAAGGGCTGGCCATCCGCTTGTGCAAGAACTTCGAGGGCCTGGACGACAGCTACTTCCGCATCGCCGTGCGCACGCGTGAGGAAAACGCCCGGCTGGTGGACGCTCTGGCCCGCTTCTCCGGCATCGCCAAGGCTCCGGCCGCGATCATAAAGCGCAAGGTCCCGGCCCTCATGGTCCAGGGCACCTGCTCCAGCGCGGGCAAAAGCGTGCTGGCCGCAGGGCTATGCCGCATCCTGCTGGAGGACGGCTTCGACGTGGCGCCCTTCAAGGCCCAGAACATGTCCAACAACTCCGCCGTCACGCCCGACAACCGTGAAATCGGCCGCGCCCAGGCCACCCAGGCCCAGGCCTGCCGCCTGACGCCCGACGCGCGCATGAACCCGGTGCTGCTCAAGCCCACGGGCGACACCGGCTCACAGGTGCTGGTGCTGGGCCGCCCTGTGGGCAACATGAACGTGCAGGAGTACCACGCCTACAAGCCGGAGGCCTGGCGCGCCGTGACCCAGGCCTACGACTCCCTGGCCGCCGGGCATCAGGTCATGGTGCTGGAGGGCGCGGGCTCGCCCGCCGAGGTGAACCTGAAGGACCACGACATTGTGAACATGAAGATGGCGCGGCACGCCGGGGCCAAGGTGCTGCTAGTGGGCGACATCGACCGGGGCGGGGTGTTCGCCGCGCTCTCCGGCACCTTCGACATCCTGGACGAGGCCGAGCGTGCGCTGGTCATCGGCCATGTGCTGAACAAGTTCCGGGGCGACGCCAGCATCCTCGGCCCTGCGCTGGATTTTTTGTACCGCCGCACCGGCCGCCCGGTGCTGGGCGTGGTGCCCTGGCTGCCCGCCCTCGCCCTGCCCGAGGAAGACTCCGTGGGCCTGGGCAACACCGCCACCGGCCAGCAGCCCAAGCGCGCCGACGCCCTGGACATCGCCGTCATCGTGCCGCAGCGCATCGCCAACTTCAACGACCTGGACCCGCTGGCCGCGGAGCCCGACGTGCGCCTGCGCCTGGTGACGACCGCCCTGGAGCTGGGCGCGCCCGACGCCGTCATTTTGCCCGGCAGCAAGAACACCATCGAAGACATGCGCTTTCTGCGCGGGGCCGGGTTCGCCGCCGCTCTGCGCGCCCTGCCCGCATCCACGCGCATTGTCGGCATCTGCGCCGGGCTGCAGATGCTGGGCATCCGCGTGGACGATCCCTTGAGCATGGAATCCACGCAGAAGTCCGGGGAGGGCTTCGGCCTTTTGCCGCTGGCGACCGAGCTGAAGCGTGAGAAGACCCTCACCCGCGTCAGCGTGCGCGACCCGCGCACCGGGCACGACGTGTCCGGCTACGAGATCCACCACGGCGAAACCTTGCTGGACGTCGAGTCCTCCGAGTCCGCCATCCCGCTGCTCGCCGACGCCGCGGGCCGGGCGCTGTCCTTTGGCCTGGACGACGACGCACTCGCCAGCGGCGGCTTTCCGCGCGTGTGGGGCACGTATCTGCACGGCGTGTTCGACGAGGACGGCTTCCGCCGCGCATTCCTCGACAGTCTGCGCACGGCCAAGGGGCTTGCCCCGCTCGGCGAACCGCAGACCCGCTTCGGCCTGGAGCCCGCCTTGGAGCGCCTAGCCGCGAGCCTGCGCAAGCATTTGGACATGGGCCGCGTGTACCAGGCCCTGGGGCTGCAAAAGCCCGGCGGCCTGCTGACGTAGCGGGGCGGCATAGCGAAGCGACGCCGCTTTCCCTCTCCCGCGCGCGCGCCTTGCCATCGACGCTGGCCGTTCGTGGAGGATCCGCTTCGAGGCTTTCCCTCGCCCTCACCTTGCCATCTCAAGCAAAAAAGATCTTCCGGCGGTTTTGCGCGGAAGAGCCTTTTTGCTTGCCTGGGGAGTCCAGAGGGCCCCGTGCCCTCTGGCGGGGTTCCAGGGGCGGCGCCCCCTGGATTCTCCGACGGCGCTGGCGGGGAGCATGGATATGCCTCCGGCGGCCGGGGGCTGGCCGCCCCCGGACCCGGCGAAATGGGGACTTGCTCCTTTGACCGGGTGCAGGGCGGCGGGCCTGTCTCTTTTCTTCGTTATCTCTCCAGCAGCACCGTCTCCAGCACCTCATGGTGCAACACGTGCGTGTCCGGAACGATGCGGTAGCGTTCGTCGCCTGGGTAGAGCACGGCCTTGCCGGCCTGCTCGTCGGTTTGCGCCCCGGCGAAGACGCGCGCGTGGGCCATGGACCGCCACCAGGTGAGCAGCGTGAACTCCACGGTCTGCGCGTCCGTCCGTCTGGTCATGATCTGGTGGCCGAGGTAGCCGGGCAGCACCTTGGCCTCATCCACGCCCGTGGCCCGCAGGTGGACGAGGAAGCCCTCGGCGGTGTCCTGCGGGCACAGGCATTTCCATTCGCGTGCGATCATTGCTCTCTGTTTCCTCGTCCTACTTTCTGATGGTGTTGGGGTGATGGGCGTCGGTGTCCATGCGCACCTTGTGGCACATGGAGCAGTTGCCTTGTGCGCCCAGGGGCCGCGCCAGCTTTTGGTACTGCAGGGGCTGGATGGAGTCGCGGTTCTTTCCGTAGGGGTTGATGGACGGGTAGAGCGCGTGCTGCGGGCCGTGGCAGGCCGGGCAGGAGAGCGCGCCCATCTCGTCCAGGCGGGTGCGGAAGCGCTGTGTGGCGTCCTTGGTCCAGTGGCCGAAGGCCTGGCTGGGGTCGGGCGAGCCGAAGTCCTTGTGGCAGGCCAGGCAGTCCGGGGTCTGCACCCAGGCCGTGCGCGGCGGAATGGACGCCTTGTCCATGATCTGCGGGGTGATCTGGCTGATGAGCCGCTTGGCCCCGCGCTTGTTGGTTTCGGCCTCGCGCTTGAGCAGGCCCAGGGCGTGGTCTTCCAGGGGGCCGTGGCAGTTGGTGCAGTCCAGGCCCATCTGCGCATGCAGGCCGCGCTGGAAGCGCGTGCCGCCGTCGGCGCGGCTGGGGTGGCAGCGGGCGCAGGCTTCGGCGCCCTGGCCCTTGAGGGTGTTGGCATGGAAGCCGTGCAGCGCGGCGGAGACCGAGAGCAGGTCGCTTTTGCCGTCCTTGCCGGTGAGCGGGTCGCCATGGCAGCTGGTGCACTGCACGGTCTTGCCGCCGCGGGCCTGGCTGGCCAGCGCGGTGCGGTTCAGGCGGTCATGGATGCGCAGGATGTTCATGCCGGTTTCGCCGCTGATGTTGCCCTTGCTGTCGCCGCCGCCATGACAGTTGGCGCAGGCCACTTCGTCGGACACGGGCAGGGCCACGCGCGTGGTGCCGAGCAGGGCCTTGGTGGCGCTGTCCACGGCGGTTATGGTCGCCAGCGGATACGGGTTCAGCGCGCCGCCGGGCTTGCGCGGAGCGACGGTTATGGTGCTGCGGAACCAGTCGGCCCCTTCCAGTGGCTTCATGGTCCCGGCCCCGGCGTTGTCCTCAATGCTGTAGGAGAGCTCCACGCCGTCGGTGGTCTTGCCGGGGCTCTCGCCGCGTTTGATGAGCTGGGCGTTGAGCTCCAGGGTGGGCGGCCGCAGGCTGAAGGCCCCCTGGGACTCCACCACCATGTGCATGCCGAGGTCCGGCCAGGCCAGCAGCACATATTCCGCGGTCTTGGGATCGAAGGCCGGAATCTCCGACTCCTTTTCCGAAAGGGCGACGGAGGTCTGGGCCGCGTCCTTGCGGCCGCCCAGCACCTCTGAAACATAGGCGGCCAGGGCTTCTTTCTCAGCCTGGTTGCCCACAAAGGGCGGCATGGCCGGGTTGACCCGGCTGATGGCCCCGAGCAGGGCGATCATGCCGTTCTCGGTGAGGTTGGCGGCCCAGGGCTTGATGTTGTTCATGGGCCCGCCGATGGAGTGGCAGCTGGCGCACTGGTGTTGATAGAGTTCCGCCCCGGCTTGAAGCTTGTTCTCGGGCGTCACCTCGCGGATGCGCGCCCATTTGGCCGTGGCCAGGTAGCCCCGGGCGCTTGCGGCTTCCTCCGTGCCCACGCGGATGCCGTTGGAATAGGTGTGGCTGTAGATGAGGAAGGGCTTGCGCGCGGCCTCGCGGATGAACTCGAAGCTGCCGATGATGCCCCAGCCTGTGAGCAGTATGGCCAGGGCCAGCGGGAAGCGGATGCGTCCGGGCATCTTGATGGCCAGAATCAGCGCGCCAAGGGCGGCCGCGCCGGCAAAGGCCTGGAAGACCTTGAGGAACCAGCTGATGCGCGCGGAGCGCAGCAGGACCATCTCCTGCTGGGCCTGGGGCAGGGCGTGGATGTACCACCAGCCTGCGGCCACGCACACGAGCAGGGGCAGGATGGTCCAGGCCGCGGCCAGGCGCACCATGCGCTCGCGGGCGTTCGCTGTGCCGTTTTCCTCGGGGATGCGCGTGGCCGTGACAAAGCCGAAGAGCCCGGCCAGGGAAAGGGCTATGGCCGTGCGCAGCACCAGTTGCGGCCAGAAGGTCGGGTTGAAGAAGCCGTCCCAGAAGTGGCGCGTGGTGATCCATGCCCCCGGGGTGAGCATGAAGCCGATGATGCCGTTGATCATGAACAGCGAGAGCCAGGCGAAGAGAAAGTACAGCCAGCCCAGGCGCAGGTGGTCCTTGGCCTCCATGCGGTCGAAGCCGTAATAATACAGCAGCAGGGCCACTATCTCGCCCAGGAAGAAGACCCACTCGGTGGCGAAGCCGTACACGAAGACCTTGAGGAGCGTGCTGGTGGCCTGGGGCGACAAGAGCCCGATGATGAACCAGATGCCCACGCCGGTGACGCCGCCCGCCACCATGGTGATGAGCAGGAAGAAGCGCGTGTGCTTTTTGACATGGGCCAGCAGCACCGGGCTGTTTTGTTTGCGGGCGTAGAGTTCGGAAAGGACGAGATAGAGCCCGCCGCCCACGGCGAAGTGGGCCAGAAACACGTGGAAGGTGCCGATGAGCGCGATCCAGAAGCCGCCGGCCAGATTGGTGAGGTGCCAGATGGGATATTCCATGGCCTAGCCCCTTCCTGTCCGGCTTGGGGCCGATTTTGCGTAAAGCTTGAGCATGTAGGCGATGGCCAGCAGCCCCAGAATCAGCGCGGCCACGAACATGGCCAGGGGCGAGGTCTCTGCCGCAACGGGCAGGCTTGCGGGGGTGAAGTAGGGCGCGAGGGTGATGAGCCGCACCTGCCCGCGCGTGACGGCCATGCAGGCGATGGTCGCCAGGGCCAGCGCAATGGTCGGCGTGGTGCGCTTCTGAATGGCCGTCATGAGCGCGCCAAGCCCCAGCAGGATGCTGGTGCCCAGAAGGCCGGTGGCGAGCGGATCGCCGCCCATGAAGGCCAGTTTGACCGGCTGAGGCAGCGAGACGAACACCCAGCCGCCGACCAGAATCTGCAGCATGGTGATGCGCGAGAACCAGGCCAGCCCGTGGGCGGTCCACTCCGGGCGGCGCTTCTTTTGTCCCAGCAGGGCGGCGTACAGACCGGCGATGGCGGGCGCGGCAAGCATCATGTGCGCATAGCGCGACCACATGGTGGGGTCGGCCACGTTGAGCAGGCTGCCCCCGGGCGCGCCGAAGTAGGCCAGCCAGGCCGTGGGCCGCAGCATCAGGGTCATGTTGTTGGCGAGCAGAAAGCCCGTGTACAGCAGAAACAGCAGCGAAAGGCCCAGGGCCAGGCCAGCCAGGCCCGGCGAGGACTCGGATTTTCCGTCGTGCACATAAAGCGCGTAGTAGCCGAGGATGACCGCCAGAATGGCCGAGAGCCACCATCCGGCCATGAGCACGGAGCTGGTGTACAAAAACTGTCCGTACAGCACCTGCACGAAGAGCAGCGGCGCAACGCCCAGGTTCACGGTCAGGGCCAAAAAGGTCGGGGCGCGGTGGCCCAGCTCTCGGGCCAGGTCTTTGTGCCGCCCGGTGACGCGGCTGAAAAAGGCGATGATTGCCGAGCCGACGGCGAGGTTCATGAACACGATATGCGCCACAAAGGTGAGCAGAAGCAGCGCTTCGAACCAGCCCCACGGGGAGGGGATGGCCTCGGCTGCCGGAATGAGCTGGGCCGGATCCATGTGCATTCTCCTTGACGGATGTCTATGATGCGGGAATACACCGACCAGAGCGCGCGCGCAACGGAATACGCACATATGCGTGTTCTGATTCTACTAAAAATCGTGCCGCGGCGCCAACCGCACTCCACCGGAACTGCTACCATAGGGACAACACCGCATGGATACTGTCATTCTGCTCGACGTGGGCAACACCAACGTCAAAATCGGCCTGGCGCGCCCGGGCCAGGGGCTTTTATCCACCTACGCCCTGCCCACGGGACAGGCCGGCGGGCTGGACACCCCAGACGCCTGGGGCCTCAAGCTCCTCGACATCTGCCGCGTGGAGAACATTCTGCCCGGTCAGGTGACGGACTTCGTGGCCTCCTCGGTGGTGCCGCCCATGAACCCGGTTTTGTGCCGCGCGGCCAAGCGCTTTTTTGACCGAGGCGTGTGCTTTGTCCCCGGCGACGGCCCGGGCGGCATCCCCCTGCCTATAGAGAACCGCTACGCCCGGCCCGCGGAGGTCGGTGCGGACAGGCTGGTGACGGCCTATGCCGCGCGCCAGCTCTCCGACGCCCCGGCCCTGCTGGTGGTGGACTTCGGCACCGCCACGACCTTTGACTGCGTCGCGGGCGACGCCTACCTGGGCGGGCTCATCTGCCCCGGCGTGCTGTCCTCGGCCCGGGCGCTGGCCACGGGCACGGCCAAGCTGCCGCACATCACCCTGGAGATAGCCCCCCCGCGCGAAGACGGCGGGCTGGATATCGGGGTGAGCACCTCGCAAAGCCTCAACCTCGGCCTCATCTACGGCTTTGCCGCCATGGTGGAGGGCCTGGCCGCGCGCCTGGCCAAAACCCTGCTGCCCGGCCGCGAGGACGAGGTCCGGCTCATCGCCACGGGCGGTTTCGCCACGCGCATCGCCGGCGTGTGCTCCGCCATCCACGAGGTGCGCGAGGACCTGCTGCTGGAAGGCCTGTGGCGCGCGCACCAGCATGCCCGGTAGGCGGTCGTGTCCGTTTTCGCCATGTCCGCCCGCGAATCGTCACGGGAGAGTATTTGAACCCGTGACAAAAATGGTGTAGCAAGGCACATTGGTCATTACGCCATGAACCACGGTTCGAAAAAAACCAAGGAGCACATATGAGCACCATCATCGCTGTCTGGGCCCGCGAAATTCTGGATTCCCGAGGCAATCCCACCGTCGAGGTCGAGGTCACCTACGAGTCCGGAGCTTCGGGCCGCGCCGCGGTGCCCTCCGGCGCCTCCACCGGCAGCCGCGAGGCCCTGGAGCTGCGTGACGGCGACAAGAAACGCTTCGGCGGCAAGGGTGTGACCCAGGCCGTGAACAACATCCGCGAAGAAATCGCCAACGGCATCGTCGGCA
>Ga0209373_10003704_pt1 | contig 13882 bp, 12 predicted proteins | sample Higcelweek5metaG_FD_187173 | JGI IMG/M metagenome (GOLD analysis project Ga0209373, IMG submission 187173) | Freshwater pond sediment microbial communities from the University of Edinburgh, under environmental carbon perturbations - High... | ecosystem: Environmental > Aquatic > Freshwater >...
CTAATCAATCAGGCAGACCATGCGATGTATGAAGCAAAACATGCAGGAAGAAACTGTACCAAGATTTTTCAATCCTAAGGGAGTCATTCGGATTGTGGTGGTTTTACATAAAATGAATTGAGGAGAATAAAAATGAATGCTGTTTATATTGCCATACTAATTGGTATCGTTACGTTATTACTTGATAAACTGAACAAATTATTGTTTAAAGGAATACTGAAAAGACGGAATAAACTTCATCTAAAGTTTATGCGTTCCGTGGTTTCTGTTGCTATATACATCGCAGGAGTATACGGAATTTTTGCACAGTTTGAAATAACAAAGGGAACGACAGGTTCAATCGTTACAAGCTCTAGTATTATCGTTGCAGTAGTTATTTTTGCGGCGCAGGAGAGTCTAAATGATATTCTGAGTGGTGTCATGCTTTCCTGGAGTCGTCCGTTTGAAATAGGTGAGCGTGTTCAGATTGCAAGCTTAAATCTCACGGGGATTGTGGAGGATATTACAGTACGACATACCATCATTCGGACGTTTAATCACTCAAAAATAATCATTCCTAATAGCGTGTTGAATAAGCAGGTCATTGAAAATAGTAGTAATACAAATAGCAGGGTAGGCAATTTCTTAGATGTGACGATCAGCTATGAGTCTGATTTGGAAAAGGCAATTGCAATATTAGAAGAACTGGTAGCTGCTCATGATAAGGTATTAATTACAGAAGAAACCCCAGTGAAGGTGTCCGTTAGAAATCTGACAGATAACGGTATTGATTTGCGGATACAGGTGTGGACGACGGAAGTAAATGATAATTTTCTTGCATGTAGTGATTTGAGAAAAAGTGTATTAGAAAGATTTAAGGAAAGTGGCATTGGAATACCTTACAAAACGATATCCATAGTGTCACCCTGTGAAATTCCCGGAATCTAATCTCCGGGAATTTTTTTGGCTTTTATCAAAAAATCAAGAAGTATAATAAGTGAGAAAAATAGAAATGAACCAATTTTTGGATGCAGGACTCTTATAGATAGGTGCACCGATAAGTGAGGTGATGGAGGCAACTATGACAGAGACAGAAGATTTTGTGGTACAAATGAAGCAGGGTAATATCTGCGGATTTGATATCATGTATGAAAAATATAAGAATCGGGCCATGCGTATGGCGTATTTGATTGCAGGCAATTATGCAGATGCAGAAGATATCCTGCAGGAGGCATTTGTGAAATGCTATTGCAATATTAAAAATCTAAAAGAAGACGATAAATTTCAGGCATGGTTTTTCCAACTTCTAACGCGTACCGCTTGGAGATACTGTAAAAAAAGAGTAAAAGAGCAGCCTGTAGAAGAAATATTTGATATTCAAAGTAACCAAGAGACGCGTACAGGCTCATCTGCGCTGGAACAGATTCTGAAATCCGAGAGAACCAGTATACTAATGGATGCAATAAGCAGTCTTGCAGTAAAGCAAAGAACAGTAGTAATACTATATTATTATAATCAGCTTTCCATAAGTGAAATAGCCGAGGTTATGAAATGTAGTGAGGGAACAGTAAAATCAAGACTTTTTATAGCAAGAAATCGTCTGCGGAGTGTTTATAATCTGTATGAGTATGAGGAGGAAACATATTATGTTTCAGGAGAAAGAGTTTAACAGAAAGATCCAAGAAGAAATAGAAGAAAACGTTGCCAAAATCCAACCGTCGGATCACCTTAAAGACAGAATTACGTGGGATATAAAAAAAATAAGGGAAGAAAGCGTAGGGAATAAAATGAAAAAATGGAATAGCACATTTAAGAGGATAGCAGTTGCGACAGCAGCATTATGTATTATCGTACCAACAACCGTTATTGCGTCAGGCAAGATTTCATCATTGATTTCAGTCTCATCTGCTATACCAGAATGTACGGAATACAGTGAGATAGAAGCAGTGAAAAATGAGGTAGGATATGATGTTAAGACAGTAGAAAATTTTACGAATGGAATGCTGTTTCAGAGTATGGAAGTTATGGATACCGCAGCGCAGGATGAAGCAGGAAATGAAGTTGGTACCTACAGAGGACTTGGTATTCATTACAAATCACAAGATGGTGTAGCTTTATCTGCATATGCAGAAATACCATTGGAAATGGAAGAAATGCCTGAAAAAAGCATAGACAGCACCACGATAGTAGACGGTATTGAAATCAGTTACATAGAAGACAATTATAAATTTGTTCCAGAAGATTATGAGATCACTGCAGAGGAGCAGATAGCTATGGATAATGGAGACCTTTACATTTCCTATGGTGCTGACGAAGTTGAGTTGTCTAAGGTGCAGCATGCAAATTGGGTAGAAGATGGTGTATCTTATTCACTTATGGCAAGTGATACAGATATGTCCGCAGCAGATTTCTTTCAAATGGCAGAAGAAATTATCAAGCAGTAATAGAAAGTCAAAGCGTTATTCATAATAAGATGTATCATAAAAAAATAAGTACGAAGGCGTGACCGGTAATATCTTAATAAAAGATACCAGTCACGTCTATTTCTAGAGCGGAATACAGAGCGAAATATAGAGCATAATGAAAAATAATTTTAAGAGTTGATTGAAATACGATAGCATTAGAAATATAATGAGGTATGTTGAAAATTTGTAGAGTGTCAGCAAAATGTATTTGGGAGGAAATGAGAATGAAAAAGGAAATTTATCTGGCAGGTGGTTGCTTTTGGGGAACGGAAAAATATATTGAGAATATGGTAGGCATTTTATCAACGGAAGTGGGATATGCAAATGGAACTACAGCCCAGCCGACATATGAAGAGGTGTGCCATAAAAATACCGGACATGCAGAAACGGTAAAAGTAGAATATGATGATAGTCGTATCAGTTTAAAAACTTTACTTGAGTGGTATTATGACGTAATTGATCCTACTAGTGTAAACAGACAGGGGGGAGATACGGGATCACAGTACAGAACTGGAATTTATTATGTGGATGGCAATGATAAAGCTTTCATTTTGGAATCAATCAATCAACTGCAGAAAAAGTACAGCGAGAAGATAGCGATTGAAGTGGAACCTTTACAAAATTATACGAAAGCAGAAGAATATCACCAAAAGTATCTTACAAAGAATCCAAATGGATACTGTCATATTAGCCCTGAAAAATTTAGTGCACATAAATTATAGGACTCATTATTTTATTGAAACATTTCATGGCCATATATCTCAAGATTTTGAAAAAAGAGTGCCGCATAAGCTTCATGTCGCAGATGCTTATCTTGATACATTTTTTCATCAGCTTCTTTCATAGTTTGCTTTATGGTACGGTGAGCACCCAGATCTCCAACGGACCAGCCAATAGAGATGCTAACAGGATTCTCGGGAGCGGTCCGGTTATGAACATCGATTTTACTGCGTAATCTACTGCACATAGTTTTCACTGCTCTTGTAGTACTTAGAAACATTATTATAGCGAATTCATCACCGCCAGTACGCACAATAATATCTGCTTCGCGGAAGCAAGAGGTTATAATCTCGCTGACGGTTACTAATAGATTGTCGCCTGCGATGTGTCCCAGATTATCATTCACTAATTTCAGCCCATCCACATCAAGGGAGATAAATCCAACTGGATTAAATCTTCCAGAAGATAATCGAATAAAGGCTTCTTCCATATAAGTACGATTATATAAACCGGTCAATGCATCATGAAAACTCAGGTTTCTTAGTTGCTCTTCGATTTTTTTGCGTTCGGTTAAATCATCAAGTAAGAGAACAGTTCCTTCAAATTTGTAACTAACGTCCATCATGCGATGGAACTTAATTAATAAATTTTTTGTGCCAAGTGTCGGGGACTCATATTCTTTTTCTACCTCGGCCTCTAGTAAGTTGCTTTCATAAAATTCCATAAAATCTTCATAAATCCAAGGTGCTTTTTCTTTTAGGCTGGGTTTAGAAGATGGATTGGAATAATATGCTTTCCCTGCCGTCTGTGTCTTTTCCTGTAGCAGCTGCTGAGCAGCAAAATTTATATTAGTACAGTAATTTTCTGTATCTAGAATAACAGCTGGAGTAGGCATGCTTTCAAATATGGTCAGATATTTATTTTTCTCATTTGTTAGATTGCGGTTTGTATTTTGTAGTTCGATTAACTTCATATCTTCTGATATGGTAAGCCATTCTGAACAATAAGAAATCTCAGTATGATCAAAAAAACGATGAATCCATAGTTGATAGAACTCCTGCTTATCTGGGTCTGCCACTGATTCTCTAACTAAATCCAAGTAAGACTGGCGATAGTATTTCATGAGAGACAGAAACATTTCTAGCGGAACGCCACGCTCACGGTGTTTCTTTGCTTCTATTGTACCAAAGGAAAAGATTTCGTTATCAAAATTGCAATCTACTTTGATTTCTGGAATATCAGGATTTAGTTGGATTGCTTTTATGAGTGCATTTGATAAACCATCGATAGATGCTACCCAAGCTTCTTCTAAAGTGGAAGTATATTTTGTATATCCATGAAGTTTTGCATAATTTAAGGTTGCCTTACATAAGTACACTTGATTTTTTTCTAGTAATTCAATTAGGTTTTGCATTAATAGAACCTCCTATATTGCAAACGTTATAATATAATTAAAGCATTTTATATGTAGTTTTGCAATCATTGAATGAGGAACAGACATTTTTTGGGGATAGTTAGTAAAGACATAAGTGTTGTTTTTTTATTCAAATAAGAGCACTCGTGTTTTTGGTTTGAATGCTCTTATAATTTTCCATGCAAAATCTTAATACTTATATCTAAACAGATGCGGGTTATTCCAGCATTACGGTTTCGGCACCCACATCTGTAGACAGTGCTGAATTTGCCGTTAAAATGGAAGAGTTTTTTAATAAATACTACACAAACAACGACGAATACCATGTTTCAGCAATGAGTATGGAAAGCATGCTGGACTCATTAAACACAATGATGAGCACTATTAGTATAGCGCTTTCCGTGATTGCAGGGATATCACTGTTGGTTGGTGGCATCGGTGTAATGAATATTATGCTGGTATCTGTCACCGAAAGGACAAGGGAGATCGGAACAAGAAAAGCGTTAGGTGCTACCAATCGAAACATTCAGGTACAATTTGTTACTGAAAGTATGATTGTTTGCTTAATTGGAGGTGCAATCGGTATTTTGCTTGGTGCGGTGGTTGGATTAATTGGCAGTTCCCTCATTGGTGCGGCTTCTTTACCCACATTTTCAAGTATTGTTTTAGCAGTGGGATTTTCATTGGCAATCGGCGTATTTTTCGGTTACTACCCAGCGAATAAGGCAGCTAAATTAGATCCCATTGAAGCATTGCGTTACGAATAAATCTATTTGCTGAGAGACCTCAATATGCATAAATTACAATCAATATGTACCAGAGATAGCGCAATGAATTCATTGCGCTATTTGAAATGATAAATTATAATAGTAGTATAATCAAATCAATTTCTTTGGATGAAAAGAGAGAGAATAAGTGTAAAAGATATCGATTTTCACTATGGAGGTAATTGAGGAAATACGCAGCCACACTTTATTTTATAGGTATGATGCCTTGTAAAATAATGTTGATTGAAGTAAAATTAATTTGTTGTTAAAAATTATTAAACCTGTGAAAAAAGATGCTTCGGTGGGGTATTACTATATGACAGATAATGAATTGATTCTTTATCGTAAAATGTTTGATAATATGATAGATATAGTATTTGTTATTGCAAGTGATGGACAAATAAAATATGGGAATGAGGCAGCGGCAAAGTTCTACGGATTTTCAGAAGAGGAACTAATGGAAAAGACAATTTATGAATTTCGTAAAGAAGATGAAAGAGAAGTTATTGAAAATCAACTTATTCAAGCTGCTACAAATGGAATAGAGTTTAATACAGTGCATATTAAGCGAAATGGAGAACATGTACCCGTTAAGGTGAAATCAGTATGTTGTGAAGTGTGTAAAAATGGAACTATAGTTTCTGTTGTGCAAGACATATCAAAATCAAGCGTGTTTTCTATGAAATCAAAAATGTTTGATGTTTCTCTGAATATATTAGAAGAAGTCATCATCGCGTTTGACATGAATTTTCAAGTGATAATTTGGAATAAAGCTGCAGAAAAGAAATTTGGCTATTGTGAGGAGGAAATGCTAGGAAAGAAGATAAAATTTTTAATACCAAAAGTAGAAATGAATAAAATGGATGTTGTAATTAAACTTCTAAAAATGGGTCAGATTATTGATAGACTCGAAACGAAGAGAATTCATAAGGATGGACGTTTTGTAGATATTGCTGCGGCATATGCACCAGTTTTTGATCAATATGAACACATTATGGGTTATATTTGTGTATATAGTGACATATCAGAAATGAGGATGTTAAATCAGAAGGTGAATGAATATCAGGAGAGAGCTTCGCGGGCACTAGAAGGTGAAAAAATCAGCATTTGGGAAATTAATTTAAAGGATAAAAGTATTGTAGTACAAAACAATTTAAATAAACTTATGGGATTTGATCATAAAGAAACAAATAATGATTATAAACAGTGGGAGAAGTGGGTTCATCCAGATGATATTGAGAAAACTAAAAAAAGTGGATATAAACAGCTATTACGCAAAAAAAAATTTGTAGTTGAATATCGTACAATGCTGGAAAATGATGTTTATAAATGGGCTAGATCTAAAGGGGAAATAATAGAATTTGATGAGAAAAAAGAACCACTAAAAATTCTTGGAACAACGGAAGATATTACTGAAAGCAAAGAGTATGAGCAGGTGTTAATTGAAAAAAATAAAGAGCTGAAACATTTAATTCAGATTGCTGAAAATGCAAACAATGCAAAGAGTCAGTTTTTAGCAAACATGAGTCATGAGATTCGCACACCACTAAATGGAATCATATCAGCCACGCAATTACTAAAAAAAATGGATGGATACAATATGGAACAAGAGAAGTTATTAGATATTCTTGATTTTTCTTCACTTAAATTAAAAGGAGTTGTTACTGATATATTGGATTTTTCAAAAGCTGAACAAAAAAAGATTATGGTAAGTAATTCGATATTTTCCTTAAAAAATATGATGCAGTCTATATTTAATGAACTTCAACTAAATGCTAATATGAAAGGGATAGAGGTAGGATATTTTTATGATCCAAGGATTGATTTTGACATCATCGGGGATGAGCAGAAGATGGAACAGATTATTAACAATCTGGTTTCTAATGCTATAAAATTTACGGAGGTAGGATATATTTCATTAAAGATTAGAATGATTGATGAAAATAAAGAAGCCATCAAGGTGAAGATTGAAGTGAAGGATACAGGCATAGGTATCCATAAAGAGGACATAGAAAAGATATTTCATGCATTCACGCAAGTTGATGCATCATCAGATAAAAAATTTAGAGGAACGGGACTAGGACTTGCAATAAGCAAACAATTAGCAGAGGCGTTAGGTGGAGATGTTTCTTGTACCAGTGTGGTGGGGAGCGGTAGTAGCTTTTCATTCATATGTCCAGTTGAAAAAGTTGTAAAGGTCGAACAGAATCAAATCAACGATATAGAAATAAAACTAGAGTCAAAATCGGAAGTGACATTATTAGAAGGTTTAGATAAGAAGAAAACGATTCTGAGCATTGATGATAATTTGATGAATCAAGGGGTAATGGAATATATTATTGAGAAAATGGGCTATAGGTTTTTGGCTGCATACAATGCTGAGGAATCATTAAGACTGTTAAAGCAAGAGAAAATCGATTTGATTTTAATGGATATCCAGCTCCCAAAAGTAAATGGTTATAAATTGACAGAAGTAATAAAAAATGAGGAAGAATATAAATCAATTCCAATTATTGCCATGACTGCATATTCGCAGACAGAGGATAGAGAAAAATGTTTGGCGGCGGGTATGATTGATTTTATTGTTAAGCCGGTTGATATTGATAATTTGGAACATAGGATTAAAATCAGGTTATAATTGTTAAAAAAGCACAGTAAGTGCTTTTTTTTTGATTTTTTACAAAAATCTAAAAAATCAGTAAAATTATGTTGAAATAATTTTTAAATGGGAATATAATCTACCTAACAGCCGTTAGGTAGATAAAAATTTATCAATCATGGAAGAGGGAAAAAGATGAATAATGCTAAAAATAACGAAATAGCAACGCTGGAGTTGATTAATCAAGTAGCGTTTAGACATTTTCTTGAAAATGGTTATGAAGCCACTAATTTGAGAAAAATATGTGATGAAATAGGCATAAAAGCTGCATCGCTGTATTTTTATTATAAATCCAAGAGCGACTTATTTTATTATATTCTAAAAGAAATAGGAGATAAGCAATTAAAGAAATTGCAGGAAGTGGTTGAGATAAATAACGAGTTTAAGCCAGATGAACAACTGCATATGCTTTTCAAACATGAAATAATGGAATGTATGAATCACTGTGTTGATTATAAATTTAAATTAAGATATAGAATGTTTCCAACAGATGAGCTTGCAGAAGAAATAAGAAATATCTATAGCGATTGGCAGAATAGGGAGTTCAATATATGCAAACCAGTTATAAGGAAGTATTTAGTGACTATAGGCTTAGATGAACAAGAAAACGAAAAACTTTTTTTCCATCAATTTCATAGATTTTTATATAGTTTTGTTTATGAGATACTTATTTCAGGTATAGCCATTAAGGAGGATTTAATGGAAATACATTGGAAACAATTTATGCAAGGTGTTTTATTTACTATGAGTACTGTAGAGGATTAATTTATGTACACATGAGGAAAGTATATGAAAAAAACAAATGTTACAAAGCAAGCATTAGGCGAAATTTTAGATTTAGAATTCCTAGATACATATATTAATCAAATTTATACATTTACGAATATTCCAATTACTATATTAGATGAAGAAGGCAAAATAGTTATTGCTTCTGAATGGATTGATTTGTGTAAAAAACATATGAGAACAAATGGAATTACTAGTCTGAAATGTAATGCTGCTTGTTCAAAAATAAATGAGTCAGGACACAAAATATTTAAATGTCCTAATGGCCTATGCATGTATAGTGTTCCAATCAAGATAGGGAAGGATGTTGTTGCATATTTAGTCCTAAGCCAGTTTTTGATGGAAAAACCTGATATAGAATTCTTTTGTAAATTGTTTGAAAAAGAAGGTGAGGATAAAAATCAGTTTCTAAGTGATCTTTCTTCTATTCCAGTTGTATCAAATACAAGAATTCAAGAAGTAATCTCTTTTTTAGATAATTTTGTACTGCTTCTTCATAATATGATTGAAAAAAAGGTTGAGACGAAAGAGCTTGAGGAAGAGATTGTGCAAAACTATGAGGAACTTGAAGCGTCGTATCAGGATATATCTGGTCTTAACGAACAATTAATTCTTTTGAATAGTGAACTTAATTTGAAAAATAATATGATTTCCACGAAGGAAAAAAGATATAGGGTACTAATAGAGAAAATGAAGCAAGGTACATTAGTTTTAAAAAAGAGTAAGAAAAAAAATACTGAGGGTTTTGAGTATCAGATTTTGGAAATGAATCCAGCAATGAAAAATCTAAAAAACAAAAAGGAATTGTTTGAATTTGTCATTCAAAATGTGGATAGATGCTTAAATAAAAAACAAAAGCTACTCGATCATATAGGAAATATGTTTTATGAAATGGAATGCACGCTGTTGGCTGATACAGAAATTATGGTGTGTGTTACAGATATTACAGAGGTATATGAGAAGCTAAATATTAAAAGAAAGCAAATGTGGGAATTAGTAACAGCAATGGGAAAATTGGTAGAAAAAAGAGATCTATATACAGCGGATCACCAGAAAAAAGTGGCTATTTTAGCCACAAAAATGGCAATCGAATTAAAGCTAAGTGATAGACAGATTGAAAGCGTATATATTGCAAGTATGCTACATGATATTGGAAAAATAAGTATACCAGCTGAAATACTGACTAAACCAGATAAACTTACTAATATAGAATATGAATTAATGAAGACGCATGTTTCTAATGCGAACGATATATTGAGATACATCAATTTTGCCTTACCGATCACAGAAATTGTAATGCAGCACCATGAGAGGATTGATGGTTCTGGTTATCCGGAACATTTAACGGAAGAAAACATAATCATGGAAGCCAAAATAGTAGCTGTCGCAGATGTTTATGAGGCAATTACATCCCATCGTCCTTATCGTCCCTCGCTAGGGTGCGAATATGCACGAAAGTATTTAGATGAAGAGGCTGGAATATTATATGACATCAGCGCAGTAAATGCATGTAAAAAGATGGCGAATTCTGTTCCATGGGAAATTGAAGATGTGGAAAAGTATTTAAGAATGAAAACAAGTGAAATGTTTGAATTGCAGTTTGATTCGGTGTAAGAAAAAAACATAATGTAACTGAAAGCAATAGTAATTAGTGGCTTTAGTGGTTGAATTACGAGGAGAAAAATATATGAAAAAGGTACTTGTAGTTGATGATGCATTATTTATGAGAGTTAGTATTAAAAAGACCTTAATTGAGCATGATTTTGAAGTGGTAGGAGAAGCGGTCAATGGATTTGACGCTATTGAAAAGTATAAAGAATTAAGACCTGATATTGTAACCATGGATATTACAATGCCAGAATTAACAGGTATTGATGCATTGAAGGCAATTATGGAGTTTGATGCAAATGCAAAAATAGTTATGATAACTGCCTTGGGGCAGGAAGAAATGGTAAGGCAAGCAATTGTTCTTGGTGCTAAATCATTTATTGTAAAACCTTTTAAAGAAGAACAGATTGTTAGCACACTAAATAAATTTGCGTGACTTTAAATATGATTTATAAATGAAAGAAGGTTATAGAGTGTCAGAACAGTATACAGAGGAACCATTAGTAGATGTATTTGTTTTTGAAATTTCACAGCAAATTGAGCAATTAGAGAAATTGATATTAACAAATGAAGAAGAGAGTTGCTATTCAGAAGACTCGCTAAATGGGATATTTCGAATTATGCATACCATTAAAGGGTCTTCAGCAATGATGGCATATAATAGTATTTCATCATTGGCACATGCAATGGAGGATCTTTTTTCTTATTTACGTGAAAATAAATCGGAAAATGTCGATTGCGAGGTTCTTTCGGACTTGATTTTAGAGTGTATAGATTTTATGAAGATTGAGGTTGAAAAAATTAAGAATGGTGACCAATTAGATGGTGAATGTCATAGTTTACATGAAAGAATAAGCTGCTTTTTAAAGTGTCTAAAGAATGGAGATAGTGTATTAGACATAAGTGCTTATAAAATTATCATTCATTTTGAAGAAGATTGTGAAATGGAAAATATGAGAGCGTATTCTCTTATACATAATGTAAGTAGAATGGCAAATGAAATACATTATTCACCAGAAAATATAGAGAGTGGTGAGAACAGTATAGAGTTAATAAGAAAAAATGGATTCATTATCAATATGAAAACAGAGGCAAAATATGAAGAGGTCAATGAGTTTTTTTATCATTCTGATTTTATTAAAGAATTTACAATTGATCAAGTAAGTGATGATAAGGAGATAGAAAGCTTGTTGTCCATACCGGAAACCGCGGATAGAGAGGTTTCTGATATATGTAGGAAAGAAGAAAAGACAAGTGAAAATAAAGAGGATCATAGTACTTCAATGCAACAAAACATCATTAGTGTAGGGGTGGGAAAACTAGATAAGTTGATGGATTTAATGGGTGAATTAGTAATTGCAGAAGAGATGGTAATTCAAAATTCCGATTTAAGAAACCTGGTATTGGATAACTTTCCTAAAGCAGCGAGACAGCTGAGAAAGATTACTGCTGAGATGCAAGATATGGTTATGTCGATTCGAATGGTTCCGCTTTCTGCAACGTTTCACAAAATGCATCGATTAGTGAGAGATATGTCAAAAAAGCTTAGTAAAGAAATTAATTTAGAAATTATTGGTGAAGAAACTGAGGTCGATAAAAAAATAATTGAATATATTTCCGATCCTTTGATGCACTTAGTCAGAAATGCTGTTGATCATGGTTTTGAATGTCCTGATGAAAGAGAATTTGAAGGAAAAAATAGAATAGGCACATTGACATTAGAAGCAAAAAATACGGGTGGTGATGTTCTCATTATTATAAAAGACGACGGAAAAGGACTCAATAAATCGAAAATTCTTGAAAAAGCTAAAATAAGTGGATTATTAAATAAACCGGAAGAAGAAATGTTAGATAAAGAAATTTATAATTTAGTATTTTTGCCGGGCTTTTCAACGAAAGAGGATGTTTCTGAGTTTTCTGGTCGTGGTGTGGGAATGGATGTTGTGACAAAAAATATTGAGATGGTAGGTGGCACTATTTCTTTAGTTAGTATAGAGAATGAAGGTACTACAATTACATTAAAAATACCATTAACACTTGCAATCATAGATGGAATGAATATAAAAGTTGGAAATTCTTATTATACCTTTCCAACAGTCTTGGTAAAAGAATTTTTTAAAGCGCGACAACAAGATGTTATAGCAGATCCAGATAATAATGAAATGATTATGGTTCGCGGACGATGTTATCCAATCATAAGATTATATGAATATTATGGTGTCGAAAATGCGAAAACAAATTTTGATGAAGGCATTATAATTATGCTGGAACGCGATGAACAAATAATTTGTATTTTTGTAGATGAATTATTGGGTCAGCAGCAGGTTGTAGTGAAGGTTTTACCAGAGTATATTCGTAAATTAAAGAAGATAAAAGGACTTACTGGGTGCACCTTGTTAGGAGATGGAAATATCAGTTTAATACTTGATATAACTGGTCTTATTTCAGATTAGCAACAATAAAAACTATACATTAAATGATGAAGAAAGGTGATGATGGGATGTCGAACACAGTTGAAGATTTGTTGGAAATGGAGGAAGATACGCAGAAAGGAAGGTTCTTGACATTTGCTTTGGGAAAAGAAACATATGGAATTGAAATTGTATATGTAACTGAGATAATAGGAATTCAGGCTATAACTGTATTACCAGAACTTCCAGAGTATATCAAGGGGATTATAAATTTGCGAGGAAAAATCATTCCGGTTATGGATGTAAGACTAAGATTTAAAAAGGAATTTCAAGAATATAATGACAGAACATGTATTGTTGTTATTGAAATTAATGATTTGTCCATAGGTTTGATTGTGGATAGTGTTTCAGAAGTCTTATCAATATTAGATAAAGATATAGCACCACCACCGCAATTAAATGGTCAGAATAATAAATATATAAAAAACATTGGTAAAGCTGGAAATGAAGTGAAACTGCTACTGGATTGTGAAAGATTACTAACAGATAATGAACTCAATGATTTATGTGAAGTTCTATAATAAAGGAGATAAGAATATGAAATGGTATTATAATATGAAAATGTCGGCAAAATTAATCACTGGTTTTGTTTTAGTAGCAGTTATTGCAGCAGTTGTTGGTGTGGTAGCAATCGTGAATATACAAGAAATATCGGCACTTGATAAAGATATGTATGAAAGACATACCTCAACGATGGATGATTTGGCAGAGGTTTTGGAAGCCTACCAAGAGGAACGCGGATTGCTCAGAGACTTGTTAATACTAGATGACAAAGAAATCATGCAGGAAAAAATAGACTCATTATATGAAATTGATGAAAAGATGGATCAAAGCATAGTTATTTTTGAGGCAGGAGTACAGAGTGAAGAAATGAAGGAAGGACTAGAAACTTTAAAATCCGCTATTAGTGATTTTAGAAGCTATAGAACGCAAATAATAAATTTGATTGAAGAGGGTCAGATAGAAGAGGCTAAAACAAGTTTGTACAGTGATGGACCCAAAATTAATGAAGC
>Ga0209373_10003705_pt1 | contig 13868 bp, 10 predicted proteins | sample Higcelweek5metaG_FD_187173 | JGI IMG/M metagenome (GOLD analysis project Ga0209373, IMG submission 187173) | Freshwater pond sediment microbial communities from the University of Edinburgh, under environmental carbon perturbations - High... | ecosystem: Environmental > Aquatic > Freshwater >...
AAGGCAAAGAGTTGCTGAAGACCCTGTCGAAATGGTACATTGTGGACATGGGGTTCCGCAATCTCCTGCTTGGCTACCGCGACGCGGACCGGGGGCACATTCTGGAAAACCTCGTTTATCTGGAACTGCTCCGGCGCGGCTACACGGTTTATATCGGAGAAGTCGGCCCGCTGGAGGTTGATTTCATCGCGACCAACCAGTCGGAAAAACGCTACATCCAGGTGACGGAAACCATGCTTGGCGAAGAAACCCGTGCCCGCGAACTGGAGCCTTTGCGGAAAATTCCGGACAACTATCCCAAAACCGTCCTGACGATGGACCGGAATTTTCTGACCAGCGAAGACGGAATCGAAATCGCCAATCTCATCGACTGGTTGCTTGGGTGATGGATATTCCATCGCAGAAGATCAACGAGATCAAAAAGCGATTGGCTGAAATCGCGGCGTAACGAGCCGCGCTGGAACAGGAGCTTCTTTCTCTTCAACGGCAAGCCCGACATCGGGAACAAGGCGAAAACACATTTTCGCCAAAGGAGAAAATCGCGATTTTTCGCCGATTGTTCCGTGGCCGCCAACTCTGGTCATTTGACACAGCATGGATTTGTCAGACTGAATGCGCGCCCATCGTTTTGTCAAACTGAATGCACTCACATGGTTTCAGGGGGGTGCGTTTCCTTTTTCAATTTTCTTTTACGGAAAAATTTCCGGAAAATCACGAGCGCCTATTGACATGGCGCTCTTTTTTTGGTATAATATAATTGTATTGTATGTAATTGTATGGTAAGTGGGGGTTACAAAATGCATGCCGACGAGTCAAAACCGATCTACCTGAAGATCCGGGAGGACCTGTTGCGGGACTTCGAGGACAACCGCAATAAGAAACTGCCTTCGGAACTGGAGCTGTGTCGCCGCTACCAGGTGTGCCGGACGACGGTCCACAAGGCGCTGGAATATTTTCTGGAGAACGACATGATCGTCCGCCGCGCCGGGAAAGGCACGTTCTTCCGCGACGAGTTCCTGAACAGCAGCGTCCCGGTCAAGCGCGTCTGGGGCGTCATCCGCCACGACTGGGAGACGTGGGAGACCGATTATTACTTCTGCAGCGTCATCCAGGGCATCATGAGCGCCCTGGGCCCCGATTGTCAGTTGAGCCTCGAACAGTATTCCGACACGCTGCTCTACAAACTGCTCGGCGACCGCGAAGCCTCCAGCATCTGGATTTCGCCGGAACAAACCGAAATCGAGGCGATGAAACAGCTCGCCGACGCCGAACGGCTGGTCGTGGCCGTCAACCGCCGCGTCGCCTACCCCGGCATCCGCACGGTGTCGATCGACCACGCCGCCGCCGGAACCCTCGCCGCCCGCGAGCTGGCCGGGGCCGGGCACAGGAAAGCCTGCGCGGTCTACCTGGAATCCGAACAGGCATTCTACGGCAAGATGAAGGCCGGGATCGAGGAAACCGTCAGGCGGGAAGCCCTGCCGCTGGAACTTCACGACGCCGTCGTCCCGCAGGCCGACTGGCACAAGGGGGCGACCGAACTCTTCCACCGCCTGTACGCCAGAGGCGAACGGACGTTCCTCATCCACACCACCAGTCTGGTGCCGCTGTTTCTGGCGGAGATCGCCCGGAGCGGGCTCCGGCTGGGGCATGACGTGTTTCTCTTCGTCTACGGCGACAGCTTCAGCTTCGAACGCGACGGGGTCAGCGCAATCCGCCAGCCCGGGATGCGGCTCGGCGTCTTCGCCGGAAAAATCGCCCGCCGCGAGGAAACCGGCGGCGAATACCTGCTCGACGACCTCGAAATTCTCCGCCGCGGTTCCCTTGCCCCTGTGGAAACATCGTCTTTGGCATATTCACTCTCCAAATAAAGAGGAGGCTCCATCATGAAACCGGTCAGAATGAATTTCACCTTAATTGAACTCCTGGTGGTGATAGCCATTATCGCCATCCTCGCCTCCATGCTGCTGCCCGCGCTCAACAAGGCGCGCGACAAGGCATCGGAAGTCAACTGCATCTCGTCGCTGAAACAGTTGACACAATTCCAGCAGTTGTACGCCGACGAAAACAAAGGCCGGGTGCAAACCTTCGTCTGGTATAATCAGCCCGGATTCCTCAAGTTTTTCGGGGCCTCCGATTCTTCCAAACTGCCCAAGGGAATTTACTGCTCGAAATCGACCGCGGCGCTGACCAGCACGAAAGATATCGGCAAAAGCTACGGCATCAATGCCGACGGATTCCGCAGTACCGCGACCTATGGGTTCAACGGGTCCCGCGTCGGCGGAGCCGCCGACAACTTCTATATGATCCAGAAAGTTCAGGCGCCTTCGCAGCGGTTCATGCTCGCCGACGGCGAGGATTTCTGGCTCGCGTTCGGTCGCACCCTCCAGACGTACCTGACCCAGAACCCGAACAGCATGAATCCCGCCTACCGTCACACCAACAACAGTTTGAACGCCAGTTTCTGGGACGGTCACGCGGAACGCCGCGAATACAAACGGTTCCAGTACGACATTTCGACCGAAACCAGGGCGCTCTGGTCCACCTACAGCAGATAAGAGAGGGATAACGAACATGATTTCCAGACTTTCGGCGCTCGCCGCCGTGTTTCTTGGGCTCGCCCTCGCGGCGGAAGAAGTGACGATCACCGTGGACGCCGCCCGGAACCGGGGACCGGTCCGTGAACTGGTGTTCGGGCAGAACATCGAGTGCGGCGACAGCCGCGGCGTCTTCAGCCTGCCCGCCGACGCGCCGACGCCGCGCCCGTTCGAAGTCACCTGGGGCCAGGGCTACTGGGACGCGGTGAACAACCGCCCCGATCCCGCCGTCGTCGAAATCATGAAGCAGTTCCCCTACGGAGCGCTGCGCTATCCGGGCGGCTGTCTCGCCCACAACTTCCGCTGGAAGGAGAGCGTCGGCCCGCTCGAAAATCGCGGCAGCCATATCTGGACGTTCGGCCTCGATGAATACCTGGCGGTCTGCGCGGCGCTCAAATGCGAACCGCAGATCATCGTCACCGACTACGGGTTGGACGCTGCCGAAATCCCGCAGGACGCCGCCGACCTCGTCGAATACCTCAACATGCCCGCCGAGCCGAAGTACCCGTGGGCGATGAAGCGTGCCGCGAACGGTCACAAGGAACCTTACGGCGTCAAATATTTCGAAATCGGCAACGAGAGCTACCACGGCAACCACGCCAACAAGCCGTTCCGCCGCTTCACGGAGCAGGAGTACGCCCGCTACTTCAACGCGACCGTCGCGGCGATGAAGAAGGTCGATCCCTCGATCAAGACCGGTTACATCCTGGAGGGCGTCGAAAGTCCGTGGAGTCCGGTCGTGGCGAAGGAGTGTGCCAAGCTCGCCGATTTCGCCATCGTCCACAGCTATTATCCGCAAATCGACGCGCTCGGCCCCGAACCCGCGTTCAAGGCGGCCATGGCGGGCGGACCGCAGTTCGACCACATGCTGGAGGAGTTCCGCAAAATCATCCGCCTCGGCGGACGCGAGTTGCCGATCGGCCTCACCGAGTTCAACGTGCGCTCCATCGCCCCCGGCCCGAACGCCTGGCGTTACAGTTTCCTCGCCGGAATGCAGAACGCCGAGACCTGGTGCAAACTGATCCAGCCCGAGGAAAACATCCTGATGGCCAACTACTGGTCGCTCCTCAACGCGATGTACGGCGTCGTCGTCACCCTGCCGGGAGCGAAAGTGCCGCCCGCCGGGAAATCGGTGGAATACAAGGCCGCCTCGCGCTTCTTCCGCACGCTGAAGAGTTTCACCGGCGCGGAGCTGGTCGGCTGCGCGGTTGCCGGCGAGCCGAAATGCGAGGCTGCCGCCGCCCCCGGTGTCCTTGCCGCCCACGGTGACAAGCTGGTCGCCGAAGGAGGCCAAACGGTCGATGTTCCGATCGAGAAATACGAGCTTTCCCGGTTCAAGCCGTTCGAAAACAACCTCCGGGTCTCCGGGTCGCCGGAAAAGCGCGACCTCACGGTCGAAATCCGGGACTTCGGCAAAGAGGCCTACCCGGTGTTCGCCTTCGCCCGCCGCCCCGCCTCGATTCCCGCCGGAATGGCCTGGAATGCCGCCGTCTCCTTCGAGGCCCGCTTCGTCCCCGCTCCGGACAGCACCGGCAGCGCGACGCTCGGCTTCGGCTTTATGGACGCCCGCGGCTGGGACGCCACCCGCTGCGCGGCCGCCGTCTACGGCGTCAACACGGCCCGGGAATGGACGACGTTCTCGCACCCGCTCCAGATGCTCGGCGACTCCGAGCGGCTGGCGCTCCTGGTCCGCTTCCAGCACATGAACGGAAAACTCTCCGGCAAACTGGAGTTCCGCAATATTGAAATCACCGCGCGTCCGGCCGGGCACTTCCCCGCCTATCCCGGCGTCAGCGCCTATGCGACGAAATCGGCAGACGGCAAAAAACTCTTCGTTATGGTCTTCAACCGGAGTTACGACCAGACGATTTCGGTCAAAATCAAGCTGGATCACTTCAAGGCGGCCAAGGTCTCCAGCGAAGAGCTCTACCAGGAGAACGTGGCTGCCGTCAAGGACTTCGACCCGACCCGGAAACAGGAAGCGGTCACCGGAGACGCACTTTCTCTCCGGCTGCCTCCGCATTCCATGACCGCGCTCGAATTCGAATAGAGGCGTGACTCGTACCCGGCACCGGCACCCTGCCGGTCTGGTTCCAAGGGCGAAGCGCCTTGGCCGCCGGAGGCTACCGGCGCGAAGCGAAACTGCTACATGGCAAAATTGAAAATTTTGCCGCGTAGCGCCGAGGCGGAGTTGACCGAAGAGGTCAACTCGTCGGTCCGCCCGAAAGGGCGGACACTCGCCATATAAAAAACATAGGACGCATTTTTTCAGCGTTTCCCGGAGCAGGAGAAGCCCCGCCTTCGGCGCGGGCGGGTGAGTTGCCCTCGCGGTCAACTCCACCGCTGCCGCTCACTGCCGAACTCGTTCGGCATTTGAGCGGTTTAGCGAGCGGCAGCCCTTGCCTCCGGCGGGCAGGGCACTTCGTCCCTGCACCCCGACCGGCAGGGTGCCGGTGCCGGGTAAGGGTTCCCGCCCGCTTATCCTGTGCGGTTCCGGCGGCGGTATTCCTGAGGCGAACAGTTCGCATAACGCCGGAACGCCCGGCTGAACACGAAAGGGTCGGAAAATCCGCAGGCCGCCCCCACCTCGCCGATGCGCAGCTCCGAACGGCAGAGCAGCTCCGCCGCCCGCTGCATCCGCAGCGACAGAATCAGCCTGCCCGGCGTCAGGCCGCCGAACCGTTCCTTGAAACCGCGCCGGAGCGTGGCCTCCGAAATGCCCGCTTGCGCGCAGATCTCCTTGAGCGAGAGCGGCTCCGTGAAGCGGTCGCGCAGGCGGGCGGCGATTTCGTCGATCCGCCCCGAGCCGGACGGCGCCGCGTCGCCCGCATTCACCGCCAGTCGCGAGAGCAGCAAGGCCAGCAGCCCGACGCCCCCGGCATCGGCGGCCCGGCCGCGGCGGCGGAAGGCCTCGGCGATCTCCTCCAGCAGCGCGAACTCCTCCGCGCCCAGCCGGAAGGAGCGGTTGCGCAGCACGTCCAGCGCCCGCCCGCCGTCGAACCGCTCCGTAAAAGTCACCACCAGGAGTTCATAAACGTCCGCCGCCGACTCCAACTCCGCATTGGCGTGAAACTGGAACGGATGAATCAGGATCGCGTCGCCGGGACCGAGCCGGAACCGGCAGCCGTCCAGAATCGTCGTGTTTCGCCCCCGCAGCACCACCTTGAGCACGAACCGCTGGTGGCTGCGCGTCCGCTCGGGGGCCAGGTCGCGGCAGGTCCGCCAGACCAGCACGTTGTCCGGAATCACCGGACAGGCCGAACTCATGCCGCCCGCGTAATAGTTGGCGACTCCCTCTCCGGTGTTTTGCCGCAGATGGTCCAATAACGCCCGTCTGATCGAAAATGACATGGATTTCTGCTTTTATGTTATTTATTTTCGGCCCTGCATTCAGTATACTATAGGCAGGCGATTTTTTCAAGCATGGAGGCATCATCATGGATCGAATTCTTGGAAACCGGCAAATCCCCGCCTGCCGGCTGGCGGAAGAGGAGTTTCAGCGACTGTACGAAGCGGTGACCGGGGTCCGCCTGGAATCCGTCGAAAGCGACGACGGCGGCGACCTGATCCTGATCGGCGGCGAAGCGGTCAATGCGAAAACGGCGGAATTGGTGCTGTCGGGAGCCGTCACCGCGCCGCGCCTGCGCTTCGGCTCCGACGATTACGCGATTCGCTCGGAGCGGGTGGGCGGGCGGCGGCTGCTCATCCTCCACGGCGGCGCGCCGCGCGCGGTGCTCTACGCCGTCTACGACCTGTTCGAACGGCGCGGCGGCTGCGGCTGGTTCTGGGACGGCGACCGCATCCCGCACCGCGACGCGATCGACTTCGACAACCTCGATGTGACCGAGTCGCCGCGTTTCCAGTACCGCGGACTGCGCTATTTCGCCCACCGTGGGCTTCAGCGCTTTCAGGCCGAGCACTGGGATTTCGATGACTGGAAGCGCGAAATCGACTGGATGATGAAAAAACGGCTCAGCTTCTTCATGCTCCGCACCGGGCAGGATGATCTGTTCCAGAAGGCGTTCCCGGACACCGTCCCCTATCCCGAGGTGGGGGAAAAAGCGGATGCCGTGCGCTCTTACGACGACCGCCGCACCTTCGAGCCGCTCCGGGCGCGCGGCGAACTGCGGCGTCAAGTTCTGCAATACGCCTTCGAGCGCGGGCTGCTCCACCCCGAGGACACCGGGACGATGACCCACTGGTACAGCCGCACGCCGCGGCCCTACCTCGACAAGGTGCGGCCGAAGCTGCTGAACCAGCCGGACGGGACCAATTACAACGACCCGACCGGGCTGGTCTGGGACATCCGCGACGACGCCAATCTCGACGCGTATTTCAAGCTGACCCAAACGCATATCCGCGAATACGGCTCGCCCCGGCTCTTTCACACCATCGGGCTGGCCGAGCGCGACTACTCCGCCGACCTGGGCGAGAATCACCGGCTCAAGCTCTACACCTACGACCGGATCATCGCCCGGCTGCGGCGCGACTACCCCGACGCGCCGCTCTGGATCGGGAGCTGGGATTTCGTCAACAACTGGCACGACCCGGCGCTGGTCCGCGACCTCGTCGCCCGGCTCGACCCGGCCAACACGCTGCTCTTCGACTACACCTCGGATTTCTCGGAAGAGAACAACTTCACCCGCTGGGACGTTGTCGGGAAGTTTCCCTGGATCTTCGGGATTTTCCACGCCTTCGCCAGCGGCAGCGAACCGCGCGGCAACTATCGCGTCATCGCCGAACGGCTGCCCGTGGCCGCCGCCGACCCCTTCTGCAAGGGCGTCTGCTTCTGGCCGGAAACCTCGCACACCGACACGCTGATGCTGGAATTCTTCGCCGCCAACGCCTGGCGGCCGGACCGCCCGGAAATCCGCGATTTCCTGCCGGAGTTCTGCCGCAGGCGGTATGCCGCAAACCGCATCGCCGTGTTCGAACCGCTCTGGCAGGCGATGCTTCCGGTGATTTCGGCCGTCTACTGGCGGTTCGACTTCTTCCACGCCGATCTCTCCTGCCGGATTCTCTCGACGCCGAAGCTGATCGACCTTACGCCGGAGCGGCTGGAGAAAAACCGGGAGCGCCTCGCCGAAGTCGAACCGGTCCTGCCGGAAATCCGCCGCACCTTCGAATTGCTGGCGGAACTCGACTTCGATGCGCTGGACGAGTTCGAGTTCCGCGATGCGCTGGACCTCGGCCGCACCGCGCTGCACCGGCTGTTCCTCTGCCGGATGACCGCGTTCGCCCTGCGGCTGGAGGCGTGGCGCACCGGCGGCGCCGACGCCAAAGAGCTGGAACGGGAAGCGGCGGCGCTGGCCGGACTGCTCGAACTGGAAGCCCGGCTGCTCGCCGCCCACGAGGATTATTCCCTCAACGCCTCGCTCGACCGCCTCAAGCGCCGCCCCGGATTCAACCCCGCCTTCGAGGAGACGCTCAAGGGCAACATCGAGAACGACTATTGCCGGACGCAGGTTTACGAACTCGTCCGCGCCTGTTACCAGCCGGAGCTGGCGGCCTACCTCGACTTCGTGCGGCGCAAGACCGGAGGCGGGGACCGGACGCCGTGGCGGACGCCGGACGAGTTCAAAGTCCGCGCCGAAGCGATCCGCGACGCCTTCTACGCCGCGCCGCTGGAACGCTTCCGCCCGGACGCCGCGGCGGCGAAGCGGGAGCTGGCGGACAATTTCGCCCGCCTCGCCGGGTGTTGATGTCGCCGGTTTCTCGAAAAAAGCCTTGTTTTTTCGCTCCCCGGCGGTTATCTTATCAAAGCTCTAACCGCCAGGGAGGAAACATGGTCAAGGGAATCGCTCACATCTGCATCCGGGTCGCCGACCTCGAAGCGACACGCCGTTTTTACATCGACGCGCTGGGGTTGACACAGGCGTTCGCATTTGTCCGCAACGGGGAAACGTGCGGGTATTATCTCAAGGCGGGGAATCACAACTTCCTCGAATTCTTCAAGCGGAACCCGGATGAGGCGGTTTCCGGCAGCCCGATCCACCACTTCTGCCTCGAAGTCGATTCCATCGACGCGACGTCGGCCCGATTGAAGAAGGCCGGGTTCGCGGTGACCGACAAGATGCTGGGGGCCGATCACTCCTGGCAGGCGTGGGTGAACGATCCCGACGGGGTGAAGATCGAGCTGCACGAGTATACGCCGGACTCCTGCCAGAAGACCGGCGGCGACTGCATTCTGCCTTAAGCGATACCCGGCGCCGGGAGGGGCTTCAGCGCTCTTCGCGGCCCGGCCACCAGTCGGCGACCCATTCCCCTTCGCTCTCCGGGAGGTGGCTCGGGTAGTCGCCGAAGAGCGGCCCTACCGAGGTGGAAATCCGGACTTCGAGTTCGACCCCGGGGCGGCGCAGCGGCTCCGGCAGCGTCCATTCGAACGGAGCCCACAGCCGCGCCCCCAGCGATTGCCCGGCGGCCAGGAGTTCGACCGCCATCCCCCGGTATCCGAAGGCGACGCCGTCGAAGCCGGAGAGGTCGAATGTTCCGGAGCAGACGACGCTTCCCGCGTATTCGGCCAGGTTCGCCGCGAAGAAGGCGTCCGCCGTCGCCGGTTCCTCCGGCAGCGGCCGCAGCACCCGGTCGCGCCCCAGCGCGAACTTGCCGAAGAGCAGCGCCGAGGGGAGGTAGGGGAGGTCTTTCGCCGCGTTGGCCAGCTTCAGCACGTGCGTCCCCGGCGACAGCCGGACGGAGCCGGTCTCGCGGTAGAGCGTCCGGAATCCATAGGGCAGATCGGCCCCCTCCGCCCCGGCGGCGACGGGCGTCCCGTCGAGCGCGGCTTCGACCCGGCCGCCGTAGTTGCGCAGCGCGAGGCGGACTTCGGTTTCGGCGGCGGCTTCGATTCGCGCCTCCCCGTTGGAATCGAAGACGCAGCGGCGGCTGTTCGGCTGCTCCAGCCGGGCGGCGAGCGGCGCGGCGGCGAGGTCGAGCACGTTTCGCGGACGGGCGGAACGTGTGCGCGGAAACACCGCCACATCGCGCGGCGGCAGGTCGAACCGTTCGCCGCTGAGCGTCACGCCGCGCAGGAATTCGCCGGAAGTATTGACCGCGCAAACGGTTCCGTCATCATAACTTTTGAGCAGGATGCGACGGACCCGATTGCCTTCCGCGTCAAGCAGTTGCGCCCGTCGTGGAACGGTTTTCCCGAGAAAGTCGAGAATCTCCCCGATGTCGGTGAAAGCCAGCCCGCCGCGCTCTTCGACCGCGCCTGTTCCGGTCAGGGCGAACACCGCCCGGAACTCCGGCGCGGCGGGTTCGTCGTGCCCGATCAGCCGGAACTCCCGCTGGGCGTCGATCAGCGCCCGGACCAGTTCGGAATAGTCGATTTTCAACGCCGGGTTTTTCCACTGCCGGCAGTATTCCTTTTGCGGATACCGCAGCGCGATCGCGGCGGTGGAGGGCTTGCGGGCGATTTCGGCGGCGCGGGCGGCGGAGTCGTTGAGGATTCCGAGGTGCGGGAACCACGGCTGGGTGGGCGCAATCGGATTGTAGTAGCCGGGCTTTTCGACATTGCCGCGCGCATCCAGCGCCGAGACCGCGGTGACATAGTGCGTGACGCCGTGGAGCGCGGCGATCCAGATCATCTGCCGCATCTTGGCCGGGGTCATGTCCGCCGGGCCGAGGGCGAAGAGTTCGGCGAGCGCCCCGGTGCGGGGGCCGTTCATCGCGCTCTCCAGCAGCTTGAAGGTGTTCCACTCAATGGTCTCGAACCGGCTGCGGGAGAAAATTTCATCGATGCCGGGCATGGAGAAGGCGTGCAGGGCGGCAACCGGGTCGCCGTTGGCAATGAGCGCCCGCTTCGGGTCCGGCTCGTCCATCAGGTGCCCGGTGGAGAGGATGCTGTGCGCGTCGCACCAGTGGCGCACCCGGTCGAGGTAGGCGGAGCGGAACCGCGCCCCGAGCAGGGCGTTCAGGTCGCTCCACATCCCGTCCCGCTCATCACCGCGGAGATACGCTTCGAGATCCGCAATGAGTTCGCGGCCAAAGGCTTGCCGGTAGTCTTGCTTCATCCCGTCATAGTATGGAATTTCAAACACATTGCCGTGGACCGGCTGGTGCAGGGGGTACATGAAACTGGGTTCGTCGGAGAAAATTCCCTTGATTGTCGAGCCGAAGTAACTTCCGAAGTGCCGGAAATAGACTTCATGGGTCAGCCGGAGAAAGCAGTCGGCCGCCTCCGGATTCAGCAGGTCGGCGAAAATGGGGATTTCGACCGTGCTCCAGAAATATTCCCGGGCCGAAGCCGCGGAATGCTCCGGGCCGCAGAAGTTGCGTTCGACGAAGGCCACCAGCTTTTTCGCGGCAAACGCGGAATTCTCCCGGACCACTTTCCCCCGGCAATAGCCGCTGGGCCAGTTGTATTCGTCGTAAAGCCAGACGTCCATGTTGTGCATGGCGCAGTACTCGATGATGTGGCGGCAGATTTCGAGCCATTCGGGGCCCATGTACTCGACCTCCAGCCCGCTGCGCGGATAGACCAGGAACTGTTCGATTCCGGCTTTGCGGTAGACTTCGAGGTTGGCGCGCAATTCGTCGCGCCCCGGCTTCCCGGTGATGGCTCCCATCGGGACCAGCGGTTTCTTCTCGTGGTTCATGAACGATCTCCTAATTGATTGCGATTGCGGCGATTCCGGCCAGTACCGCCAGCATTCCGGATATTTCGATCCGGCTGAGGCGTTCCCGCAGAATCAGCAGACTGTAAAGCGAAAAGCCGACGATGTTGCAGCCGACGATAAGGGGAATTCCGACGTTGCCGAATCCGGCGCGGGCGAGGTGGTCCAGACTGAGGAAGAAGAGCTTCAAACCGACCAGCGAAAGTACGGACATGAACAGAGCCAGAACCAGCGTGGGCCGGTCCCCGAGGAACCGTCCGCGCACGCCCCGGCGCACCAATTCCCAACCGGTCAGGCCGCCGAACGCGGCCAGCATCGGCCGGAGATTTCCGGCGTCGCGGCATTCCGGGAACTGTGAGGGGACGAGGTACAGGGTCTGGACGATTCCGAACAGGAGGATCGCGAGCAGCGCGGGCCGCAGCCAGAGCCGGAAATCCTCGCATTTCCCCGCGACCGGAATCAGAATTCCGCCGGCAATCAGGGCGGTTCCCGTCCATTGTCCGGCGGTGCCGTGCTTCCCCCACAGGATCACGCTCGCCAGGAACGGAACGACCAGCGCGGATTGCGAAACCGTCCAGATTGGGCCGTGATTTCCCCGGGTCATCGCCGTTTTGACCACCATCTGGGCCAGCGCATTGAGCGCCCCCGCGCCGAACACCGCCGCCGCCAAGATCCAGAAAGTCCGGAGCTCCACCTTCCCCGGCTCGGCATAGAGCAGGAATGCCAGCACCGCCGTGGCCGCGGTCTGGACCATGCTGTAGCTGACGATGTCGAACCGCTGTTTCGCACAGCGGCTCAACACCACCCCGATGGCGGTCCAGCTCAACCCGGTCAACGCCGCAAATAAAAATCCAAGCGCCATATAAAATCCAATATTATTGTGTTTACATAGATAAAAGATAATTGCCCGACAAGAAAAATCAAGCGATAAATCCAATAATATTGTATTTTCTGTAAAAAGCGGGAGCATAACGTCACTTTGGGCAGTTCCGTCTAACTCCTTTTTCCGCAAATAATTTTCACTGCGGAACGATTCCGTCTTGTATTTTCGATTCCTCCGCATTATTTTCCTCAATATGAAGAATATTGTGAAAAGAACCGTCCGCTCCGGAAACTGGGCGGATTTATCCGGCAGGGTCACGGAACTCTCTTCCCCCTGCCGCCTGTGCGAACGGCGTTGCGGGGTGGGCCGGGCTTCCGGAGAGACCGGATTCTGCGGCGTCGGCGCGCCGCGCGTTTCGAAGTTCTTCACCACTTACGGCGAGGAACCGCCGCTCAATCCGTGCCAGATGCTCTATTTCGCCGGGTGCAACCTCAGTTGCCTCTATTGTTCGAACCGGGAATTCATGCGCCCGGCGGAGGCGAACACCGTCGCGTTCGATCCGGAGAGAATCGCCGCCCGGATCGATCGGCTGTTCCGTGCCGGAAAGATCCGGGTGTTGCAGATTCTCGGCGGCGAACCCACCTGTTCGCTTCCGGCGGCGGTCGAAGTGGCCCGGCGGCTCGACTCCGAAGTGCCGGTGGTCTGGAACAGCGATTTTCTCTTCACCGCCGAAACACTTGAGATGATCGATGCGTTCGTCGATTACTATGTCGCCGATTACAAGTTCACCGCCGACTGCGCCGCGTCGTTCTGCGGTTACGGGGAGTATGAACAGGTGGTGCGGCGCAACCTGCTCGCGGTGGACCCCGAACGGCTGCTGATCCGGCAGCTTCCGCTGCGCGGACATATCGAATGCTGCACGCTGCCGATTCTCGACTTCATTGCCGAACATCTGCCCGGCGTTCCGGTCAGCCTCAACGAACTGCTGCCGGACCGTGCCGGGTGCTGCCACTCCCCGCTCCCGGAGGAGTGGGAGACGATTGAACGCGCGGTATGCGAACTGAACCTGACGCGGCTCTACGCGCGTTACAATGCCGACGCCCCTCCGGCGGAGGAAAATCCCTCCCGCTTCAGCGGCGAATTGATTCTGCGTCCCGACGGCAAGATCGCCGTCCAGGACGTTCCGGCCGAAATGCGCGAACTGCTCAATACCATATTGGGAGAATGCAACGATGGACCTGAAACCAAGCCCCCGGTACGATGAACTCGAAATGCTGATCCGGGCGCGCTACCCGGTCATCAACGTGATCTCCTACGAAGAGGAGCGGGCGCTCGCGCACATCCGGCGCATCGCCGAGCGGCAGGAGAAGAAACCCTGTACCTAGAATTGGCTCCAGGCAGGGCCCGGATACGCTGCGTCAGCGCTACAACCGTTCGGGAATCTGATTTCAGCGGGGCGGAGGGGCGTTCCCGTCACTTGCCGCGCTTGTCGCGCTTATCGCGATACTCCCGGTAGGCCTGCCGGGCGTTTTCCGAGACGACGACCCGGTAGAACGCCTCGAACGCTTCCGGCGCGTTTGCCGGGTAGGCGTCTTCAAAGCCGGGCGCGTCCGGTCGGGGCTGGATCAGGGCGGAGATCCAGCCGTTTGCGGTCATCTCAAGCTGGACCGGGTTTTCATAGACATTGCCGCCGACGAGGAACAGGCGTCCGCCGCGGTTGGTGAAATCCCAATTGCGCTCCCCGCCGCCGTTGCGGCCGGGCGTCGGCGGCACGCCAACCAGGGAAATCACCGTTTTGTTTTCCCCATACGCCTTCATGATCTCATGCAGGTCCCG
>Ga0209373_10003706_pt1 | contig 13866 bp, 8 predicted proteins | sample Higcelweek5metaG_FD_187173 | JGI IMG/M metagenome (GOLD analysis project Ga0209373, IMG submission 187173) | Freshwater pond sediment microbial communities from the University of Edinburgh, under environmental carbon perturbations - High... | ecosystem: Environmental > Aquatic > Freshwater >...
CAACTAAAAACTGATAACTGGATTTTGCAGCATCGAGGCATTTTTGTGAATAAGCTGCATCGTAAGGTTTGAAGTAGCGGGCAGCTTGAGCCATCATGGCCACAAAATCGGCCGTTGCAGCTGAGCCCCAAATGGTGAAGAATCGTTTTTCAGTATCAGCCTCGGGCATAACAAAACCTTCGAACCCAGTGCGTGTGAGTTTATGTGATACTTTTCCAGATCCGTCGGGGTAAGTCATTTTCAGTAACCAGTCGGTTTCCCATTTCATTTCTTTCAAATAATCGGGAAATCCGGGAGCCGTTTCAGGCAAATCGAGATCGATATTTTTCAGTTTCTCGTTGAACTGATCCCAGGCCATAAACATCATGCCTACGGTAATACCGGCATTCACCACATATTTCCCCATGTCGCCGGCATCGTGCCAACCACCAGTTCCGTCTTTTTGTTTTACGGCTTCACCAACATAATCGAGGTAGCCATCGTTCATATGGCAAGCTGCATGTTCGTAATGTTTACCGTTGTAATCGCCCGACACTGCTGTACCACAACGCCACAGGTAAAAAGCGCGCATCGAAGTCACAAAAGCTTCGTTGTAAACATCGGGCGCAATGGTGAACTGCGAAGATGTTTCACCGGTGTTCAGTTTTAGTTGATAAATTCCGGGCTTGGCTAGTTTTGAAAAGTTAGCCTTCCAAACTTCGTCGGACACGTCGGCTTGCTTGAACGCACCTTCGGCTTTCCCTTCGAAAACCACTTTCGATGTTTTTACTTCGATAACCTGAAACGAATCGAATTTTTGCGAAACTGAAGCCAGTTTTGATTGTTTGGGCATAAACCCAACAGAATTGAATCGAAACACCGATCCAAAAGAGAATTGTGTAAACAATAAGATAGCCACAAACATAATGGCAAAGCGAATTTTTGTCATTGAATAAAGTTTATTCGTTAATTAATAGTTAGAAAAAATTGTGGTCTAAATTTCTTAAAAATAGTCTGAAACAAAAATAGCGTATCGCAAAAAACATAGGGGTTCAATTTCACAATGAACAGGGGCTAATTTGTAAAAACCCCAAGAAAGAAAAAGTCATTGACCAAAAAATTCAGGAAAATGAAATGGAAGAAACCACTCATCTTAAGTACAACTTTCTCTATTTCTCACAATCGATGAGACTATTGAATTGTTGTTTTTTTATTCTGGACATAATCATTCATGTATTCGGTTGGGGTTTTGCCAAACTCTTTACTGAAGCATTTACTAAAGTATTTCGGATCGCTGAACCCAACCATATATGCAACTTCTGCAATTTGGAAACTCTGTTTTTCAAGAATCTGCGCTGCACGTTTTAACCTATGCGACTTCACAAATTCGACCAAAGAAACGCCCGTTAACGTTTTTATTCGTTTGAGAACTGTTGAGTGGCTCATGTTCATTTTCGAAACCATGGCTGTAACGTCGAAATCGGCTTCTGACAAATGCTGGTCAATAACTTCGTTTAATCGCAAGAGTAACTTTTCATCTGACGAAGAAATTTTAATATCGCGGGGTTTCAGAACAATTTGACGGCTAAACACATCTTCCAAAATTTTTCGCGTTTTCAGCAGCTGTTCTATTTGCGATTTCACCACCTCAAGTTGGAATGGTTTACTAATGTAAGCATCGGCACCGCTGTTAAAGCCTTCGATTTTACTTTCGTCGGCAGCTTTTGCAGTAAGAAGAATTACCGGAATATGCCTGGTATCATCGTTCGATTTCAATCGTGTGCACATTTCCACCCCATCGGAAAGGGGCATCATCACATCGGAAACAATCAGATCTGGCATTTTCAGAATGGCCTTGTCGTACCCCTTCAAACCGTCGAAAGCAGTTTCAATATTGTACTTTTCCGAAAGATTGGAAACCAGGTATTCGCTCAAATCCTTATCATCTTCAACAACCAAAACGGTTGGTCGTTCAACTGTTGGAGGCAAATCTGTTCGATCATCTGATGAAGCAACATCGTTGTCTATTTCAATCAGTTTCGACACAACATTCACCGATTCGGGAGCAATTTGTTTATTTTTTATGTGCCCCTTACCGGCAGGCAGATAAAGAGTAATGGTAGTTCCTTCGCCAATTTTGCTTTTTGTTTCAATACGCCCACGGTGTAAATCCATGTACTCTTTCACAATTGACAACCCAATTCCCGATCCAGCATGTTCGCTTCTAATGCGCTGTTTGCTTTGGTAAAACCTGATGAAAATATGTTCCAGTTCTTCAGTTGCAATTCCAGGGCCTGTGTCAGCAATTTCGAAACAAACCCACTGTTGCTGATCTTCATTTTTATATTTTTTCCTGAGTTTTGAAATTGCACTAATTTCCTTCTCGGGTTTAAATGCTCGTATAGTAATTTTCCCTTTCGACGGGGTGAATTTATAGGCATTCGAAATCACATTGTAAACCGCTGTGGTAATCATCTCTTTGTCAATCCAAATGGTTTCATCTTCGCTTACTTCGGAATAGAATACCACATTAATCTCTTTATTAAGTGCTTTCTGCAAAAAGTAGCTGGTGATCTCTTTCAGAAAACGCACAACATTTACTTCAGAATATTGCGGTTCAACCATGCCTTTGTCAATTTTTCGCAGTTGGAGCAATTGGTTGGTGAGGTTTAACAAGCGGCTAACATTTTTTGCTACAAGTTGTAAACTGCTTTTCGATTTCTCGTCTATTTCGCCATGGGCTATCACTTCTTCTATCGGACTGCTGATAAGTGTAAGTGGGGTGCGGATTTCGTGCGAAATATTGGTAAAGAACCGCATTTTAGCCTCGGTGTTTTCTATCAGGTTTTTACGTTCGATGTGTTCAATGTGCATCTTGTTTTTTTCTGAAACAGCAATTAATGAGTACCTACGAAACAACAGCAGGAAAACCAAAATAATGAACACATAAACTCCGTAAAAAAGCGGATGACGCCAAAATGGCGGTTGAATTTTTATTTCAAGCTCTCGCGGTGTTTCATTCCAAATACCATCGTTATTTGTAGCTTTTACTTGAAAGGTGTAATTGCCTTCCCAAAGGTTGGTATAGGTTACAGAATACGTATTCCCATCGAGGTAGCGCCACTCGTCGTTAAATCCCAATAAGCGGTAGGCATATTTTACCCCTTTGAGGTTTGCAAAATGGAGGGCTGAAAACTCAAGGGTAAACTCGTTCTGCCTGGGGTTTAACTTAATTGCGTCAGTTGTTGAAATATCTTTCTTCAGAATTACCCGACCTTTTATTTTTTGATTGGGCAACACCTGCTCGTTAGACACCTTTAACCCAGATATCACAACATTCGAAGAATATTCGTTGTTGTTGATTTCCGATGGATCGAAGAACGACAGTCCGTTAACTCCACCAAAAAACAACTTATCCCGAGTCGAAAAATAGGCATTTGAATGAAATTCATTGCTTTGAAGCCCATCGTTGGCATTGTAGTTTTTAAATGTTTTCTCTCTTTTATTAAACTTCGACAGCCCTTTGGTTGTGCATACCCAAATATTTCCAGCAGCATCTTCCTTAATTCCATAAATCAAATTAGCCGACAACCCGTCTTGATCGGTGTATGTTTCGAAATTGGCTGTCCCTTTCCACAAATCGTTAATGGCCGATGGTTTTGAGTAAAGATCGAGTTTTATTAACCCGCCGCCGGTTCCAATCCAAATCAGGTCCTCCGAATCTTGAAAAATGCAGTAAACATCGTTGTGGCAAATGCTGCCAACGGTGTCGTGCTGAAAAGAGGTAAAACTGTTGTACCCCTGTTTTAACTGACCCAGCGGAATAATGTTCAGTCCTCGTCCCTTAGTGCCAATCCACATGTTGCCACGATTATCGTCGAAAATTGACAGGATAATATCGCCACTCAGACTTCGAGGTTCATTCGACTGATTTGTCAAAAATGTGGTGGTTTTAGTGGTTTTATTCAGCAGTCCCAACCCTTTTCCCCAGGTGCCAATCCAAAGATCGTGCTGACGGTCTTCATGCAAAGCAAAAGCAAAACCGCCGGTATAGTAGTAATTGAAACCGCGGCTTGGTTCATATGAAACAAGGGTGTTCGATGCTGTTCCAACCCACAAAACACTCTGTTTATCAATCAACAGTGAAATAATTTCACTCGATACTTTTCCTTCTTCACATGGAATTTCTCCAAAATGGCGGGTTTCGACGGTATTGTCGTAATTGAATTTCAGGTAATCGAGACCATTGTATGCTGTTCCAACCCAAATTTCGTTATCCTTTCCGGTAATGGCAGTAATTAGGTTACTGGTTAGGTTTTTCCCTGTTGCTGTTTGATTTTCGAAGTGGTTGAACCGTTTTCTGAAAAGGTCGAGGCTCACAACGCCACGGCTTTCAGTACCAATCCAAAGTACACCGGTTCGGTCAATCATCAGTGCATTAATGATGTTGTCACCAATTTTATTTGAAAAAGCATCGTCGTTAAAGTAGTTGGTAATTTCACCTCGAAGGTTAATAACCACCAATCCACCACCGCGTGTTCCAGCCCAAATATTTCCCGATGCATCGCATAGCACATTCTCAACCCAGTTGATTTTTAACTTACGCCATTCGGGATTCTCTGATAGGAAACTGGTTTGCACAACCTTGTTACCAGCAAATTTTAATTTGACCAATCCTTCGGAAGTGGCAACCCACAAATTTTTTTGAAGATCCCATTCCAACGAATTGACCTTGCTGATGTTTAATGCACCCAAATCGATAAGCGTGAAGGTGTTGGCCTTCATGTTGAATAAATATAAACCCTCTTCGGTGCCAACAAGGTATTGATCGTCGGAAAGTAATTTTATGCTTATGGTAGAATAGGCTGTTCGCTTATAGGGAAGCAATGTACCATTTGAACTGAGGTAGTTGGCTTTTTTTGAAAGGTTTACAAATTCGTAATCATCGGGCGTTTCTTTCAATGGAATTGCATTGTACAAACCTTGCGATGTTCCAATAAATAACGATCCGTCGGGGAAAGGATAAATGGTATTCACCGTTCCGTCCATTATTTCAAGCTGGGGATAGTGTAAAAATTTATTCTCATCTTTCAGAAATTTATTGAATCCACCACCCCTTGTCCCAATTAACAGGTTCCCTTCACGATCTGATTTAATTACAATTATTTCGTTATTGCTAATTGAATTCTGATTCTCAATGCTATTCTTATAATTGACAAAATTATAACCATCGAAACGGTTTAACCCATCTTTTGTACCCATCCAAACGAACCCCTGATCATCTTGCTCAAGAGATAAAACCGATGATTGAGAAAGTCCTTCGTGTGTAGAAAAAGCTTTAAACCTGACATTTGAAAAACTTTCGGTTTCACCAACGCCAAATGCAGAAAGTGCAATAATTTGAATCATTAGTGCAACAAATAGTTTGAATCGATTTTTGAACTTGGTCATACTAACATATTTATCAGGTTTGCCATATTACAGGATCCTAAATTAGGAAAAAACTGAGAGCAACATAAAACCGACCATTTTATGTTCGATTTTCTTATTCTCAACATGTTACATTCTCTTCGAAATTTTAATGGTACAAAAATTGAAAAAAAATGAAAAAATTGCAACCGATTGCATGAAATATTTCTGAAGTATTTATCTTTGACCTTCTGTTACATTCTAGAAAAATATTTCAATGAGCGACCAAAAAGAAATTACCATCTACGATGTTGCCCGAGAGTTAAACTTATCGGCCTCAACGGTAAGCCGTGCTCTAAAGAACAATCCGGTCATCAATGTCGGGACAAGAGAGAAAGTGGCAAAATGTGCTGAACGTTTAGGCTACAGGAACAATACCTTTGCCAGTAACCTGCGAAAACAGCGAACCAATACAATCGGTGTAATTGTGCCCCGGCTCGACAGTAATTTTATGTCGGCATGTTTGTCTGGCATGGAAGAAGTACTACAGGCAAACGGATACAATATGATTATCAGCCAGTCGCACGAGTCAACAGCCAAAGAAGCACAAAATGCCATCACCATGTTCAATAACCGTGTTGACGGGCTTATTGTTTCGCTAACCGTTGAAGATAGCAACCTTGAATATTTCAAACGTTTTGCCGATAAAAATGTCCCCATTGTTTTTTTTGACCGTGTACCCGATAAAACGAACAACCTTTGTTTTGTAATTGACAATGTTAAAGCTGCACAAGAAGCTACAATACACTTAATCCAACAAGGGTGCAAAAACCTGATTCATCTTACGCTGGCATCTAAATCGAATGTATATGCCGACAGGGAAAAGGGGTTCAATCTTGCAATTCAACAACACAAGAATGAATGCAAGGGAGATGTCGTTTATTTGAAAGCACTCAACCTCGAAACAGGCAAAACCACCATTGGCAAACTATTGAAAATGAAACCAATGCCCGATGGTATTTTTGTTTCAAACGACATGGCTGCAGTGGGTTGCATTATTGAATTACAGCAAAACAACGTTAATGTTCCTGAACAAATTGCAGTTGTAGGTTTTAACAACGACCAGGTTTCGACAATTGTTTCACCTCAACTCACAACTATTGAATATCCTGGAAAAGAAGCTGGGATTTTAGCAGCAAAAAGTTTAGTCGATCATTTAGAAGGCCAAATCAGTTTGCTTAACACCAATAAAGTAGTGCTTAACACCAAATTAATTGAACGAAATTCATCAATCAGGAAACAGGAAAAGTTGAAATCATGATAAAATTGAAACCCATTTTTGCGATTGCAGTTCTATTTTTTGCTACATCTTTAGTAAAAGCCGACGATGGCTACCGCCTATGGTTACGTTATGTTCCTGTTGAAGATTCAAAACTGATGAACGAATATCGTTCTCAATTTACATCGGTTGCAATAAGTGGCAATTCTGAAACCGTTTCTGCAATAAAAAACGAAATAAAAATAGGATTGAGCGGATTGCTTGATAAAGAAGTTGAAATATCATCAACCTTTAAAAACCAAGGTTTACTCATCGTCACATCATCTTCTGAACATAAATCTTTAGGAATCTCAGAAGAGACAGAACGTCTTGGCAACGAAGGCTATCTGATTATAGAGAAGAAAATCAATGGAAAAAACACAATCATTGTTGCCTCAAAAACCGACATTGGTGCCCTGTACGGAACATTTCATTTTTTGAGATTGGTACAAACCCAACAAAGCTTCGGCAAAATCAACATTGAAGAAAGTCCGAAAACCACTCACCGACTGCTAAACCACTGGGACAACCTTGACAGAACCGTTGAGCGGGGTTACGCAGGTTTTTCCATTTGGGACTGGCACACATTGCCCGATTACATCGATCAGCGTTACATCGATTACGCCCGTGCCAACGCGTCAATTGGAATAAATGGCACCGTGCTCACCAACGTAAATGCCAACGCATTGATATTAACGCCTGAATATCTGATCAAAGTAAAAGCGCTGGCCGATGCATTTCGCCCTTATGGCTTAAAAGTATACCTCACAGCACGGTTCAGTGCACCGGTCGAAATTGGTGGTCTAACAACAGCCGACCCCCTCGATGCATCTGTTGCAGCATGGTGGAAATCAAAAATTGATGAAATATATTCCATGATTCCCGATTTTGGGGGTTTTCTGGTGAAAGCAAATTCCGAAGGGCAGCCCGGCCCTCAGAATTATGGTCGAAACCATGCCGATGGCGCAAATATGTTATCAACCGCTGTTGCTCACCATGGCGGAGTTGTAATGTGGCGGGCTTTTGTTTACGACAACAATGTTCCCGACGATAGGGCAAAGCAAGCCTATAACGAATTTAAACCCCTCGACAAACGGTTCAACGAAAACATTTTTGTGCAAGTGAAAAACGGAGCCATCGATTTTCAGCCCCGCGAACCGTTCCATCCGTTATTTGGTGCATTAGAACATACACCAATTATGATGGAATTTCAGATCACCCAAGAATATCTGGGTTGTGCCACACATTTGGTATATCTCGCACCTCTTTTTAAAGAATGTCTAGAATCAGACACTTATGCAAAAGGAAAGGGTTCAACTGTTGGGAAAGTAATCGACGGATCGTTGCACAACCACACCATTTCGGGAATGGCAGGTGTAGCCAATATCGGGAATGACCGCAATTGGACCGGCCACCCTTTTGGACAAGCCAACTGGTTTGCCTTTGGCCGTTTGGCATGGAACCACAATCTTTCGTCGGAACAAATTGCCGACGAGTGGCTGCGAATGACGTTCACCAATAACGAAAAGTTCTTAAAAGTGGTTGAACCAATGATGCTGAATTCGCGTGAAACTGCTGTAAATTATATGACACCCCTTGGGCTACACCATCAAATGGCACGAAATCATCACTGGGGGCCAGGTCCGTGGGTAAATGTTGGCCGCCCAGACTGGACTTCACCTTATTATCACCGTGCCGATTCCGTTGGGCTGGGCTTTAACCGTTCTTCAACGGGCAGCAATGCTGTAGCCCAATATTTCCCCGAAGTGAGCGACAAATTCAACAGCGTGAAAACTTGTCCCGAAGAATTTCTGCTTTGGTTTCACCATGTACCGTGGAATTACTCGATGAAATCGGGGCGATCGCTTTGGAACGAACTCTGCTACAACTATTATTCAGGAGCTGATGCTGTAACCCAAATGCAAACCAATTGGCAAAAGGTTGAGAAAATGATCGACAACGAACAGTTCAATCAGGTAAAACAGTTGCTGGCCATTCAAGCCAAAGAAGCCGTTTGGTGGAGAAATTCGATGCTGCTCTATTTTCAGCAATTTTCGAAACAGCCCATACCAAATAATTACGAACAACCCGACAAAACGCTGGAGTACTATGAAAATCTGAAATTTCATTTTGTGCCGGGCATTAAAGGCGAATAAACAAAGATCACGACATGCGATTTCAGCTCAAATCTCATGTCTCACATCTCAAAATCTAAATAAAAATGAATTACATCGATAAATTATTTAACCTCGAAGGGAAAGTAGCCGTTATCACTGGTGGTGGTGGTGTTTTGGCATCCGAAATAGGAAGTGGGCTTGCAAAGGCTGGAGTAAAAATTGCTTTTCTCGATATTAACGAAGAAGCAGCCACTGCTGCCGCAGAAAAGATTATTGCAATTAATGGTGAGGCAATTGGATTAAAAACAAATGTACTTGACCTAGATGCATTGAAAGAGACACGAGAAATCGTTTTAAAAAAGTTTGGAACAGTTGATTTGTTGTTGAATGCCGCCGGAGGAAATATGGCTGGTGCATCGGTTAACCCGGGTCAAACTATTTTCGATCTAAATGTCGATGCATTGGATAAAGTGACCGACCTTAATTTTAAAGGAACAGTTCTTCCTTCGTTGGTTTTTGGCGAGGTGATGGCCAATAAACGTTCGGGAAACATCATCAACATTTCATCAATGGCTGCACTGCAAGCCATAACACGGCAGGTAGGGTATTCGGCAAGCAAAGCAGCAGTGTCGAATTTCACCATGTGGATGGCAATGGAAATGGCCATGAAATTTGAAGGTTCGGTGCGCGTGAATGCCATTGCACCGGGATTCTTCATCGGAAATCAAAACCGCGATCTGCTCATTAACCCTGATGGTACTTACACCGAACGGAGTGAAAAAATACTGAACAACACCCCAATGGGACGTTTTGGCGAAGCCAGTGAATTGGTTGGTGCCGTATTGTTCCTTGCCAGCGATTCGGCCTCATTTGTAACCGGTGTTGTACTGCCTATCGATGGCGGTTTTAGCACATTTAGTGGCGTGTGACCCACCCCTAAATCCCCTAAAGGGGACTGAAGAGGAAAACCATCTTGGAGTATCGTGTACAAAATGAGTGAAACTGTATAGAAATAATTTATTGTAGCTAAAATAAAGTCCCCTTTAGGGGATTTAGGGGTTTTTATTTATGAAATTCATCTATTCATGGCGATGGTTTGGCCCAAACGACCGCATTACGCTGAACGAAATCCGACAGGCTGGGGCAACAGGAATTGTAACGGCCTTGCACCAAATCCCTGTGGGCGATGTGTGGAGCATTGAAGCCATTCAGGAGCGGAAAAAAACAATTGAAAATGCCGGGTTAATATGGAATGTAACTGAAAGTCTTCCTGTTAGCGAAGACATTAAAAAACACAGCGGCAACTACCTGCAACACATCGAAAACTATAAAATTTCGATCCGAAATCTTTCAGCTTGTGGCATTAAAACAATTTGTTACAACTTTATGCCCATTCTCGACTGGAGCCGTACCAACCTGAAAGTGGTTTTCGATGACGGAACGTACACATCGGGTTTTCAATTGCACATTTTTGCAGCCTTCGATCTTTTCATTTTGCATCGAAAAGGAGCTGAAAAATATTATCCCGAAGAAATTATAAAGCAAGCCCAAGAATACTTGTACAACCTCGAATCGGCTAAAATTCAAGACCTACGCAACACTATTTTGTATGGACTGCCCGGTTCGATGGAAACCTATACGCTCGATCAGTTCAAAGATATGTTGAACACATACAGCGGCATCGACCGAAAAAAATTGAAAGAACATTTGAGCTATTTCTTGAATGAAGTGGTTCCCGTAGCCGAAAACTGCGAGGTGAAGATGGCCATTCATCCCGATGATCCGCCTTGGAACCTGCTTGGGCTACCTCGCATTGCAAGCACTGTTGACGATTTAAATGACATTGTAAACATGATCACTTCTCCTTCGAATGGAATTACACTTTGTACCGGTTCTCTGGGCGTTGGTCATTTCAACAACATTCCTGAAATAGTGAAAAGTGTGGCCCCGCACATTCATTTCATCCACCTGCGAAATGTGGTTCGCGACAGTGGATTGAATTTTCAGGAAGAGGCTTTTTTTGAAGGAGACATTGATATGATAGCAACTGTGAAAGCAATTATAGAAGAAGGTGCCCGCCGGAAAAAAGAGTTGGGTGAAGATTGGTTGCTACCCGTTCGTCCCGATCATGGACACCAAATACTGGCCGATGTGGGCAAAGAGAACTATCCGGGCTACAGCCTCTACGGACGGATGAAAAATCTTGCCGAAATAAAAGGGCTAACATTGGGGTTGTTGAATTCCTGAAATAACGGGTAATTGGTAGCGTTGCTATTTAAAATTGATGTCCTCAAAAGCAACCATCGACCCCCAAGAAGATACGGCTATCGCTCAAACTTGGGGCAGCAGGGTTCTGTAATTTGGATTTGCCAAAGCAAACACCTCTTTAGCTTGTAAGTGATTAATATAAAGACTCTCTATTTGTTTTATAGTTGTTGTATAACCGTTTACCCCCCGGGGGTCAAACCGTTTTGATCGCCATTTTGGGCTTAAAACCTGTGGGTTGGGGCTTCAAATCGCAAGTTTTAAGCTCCAAGTCGTGAGTTTTAAGCTCCAAGTCGGAGGGTATGGGCTTCAAATCGGAGGGTATGGGCTTCAAATCGGCAACATTAAGCTCCAAACCTGCGATTTGAAGTCCAATTTTACTAAAATGGAGCCTAAAAACCGGGTTTTGAAGCCCCAACCTATGGGTTTGAACGTTAAAATCGCCAAGTTTGAGCTCCAACCCCATTTACTCGTTAATGATTATTTTTTGACTGTAAGAATTTTTACCACACAGCAGGTGAATGATGAAACAACCTTTAGAGAGGAACGATAGATCGAGTTGCCCCTGTGGGCTTTCGATGGAAGTACAAACCAGACTACCCTTGCTGTTGAAAATAGTTACCGTAATTGGCAAATGCCCTTCGGCATTCAGCAACAGGATCTTTTCATTGGAGTTGAAGCTGCTTTCAACCTGGTTTTGAAGACTGTTAACAGCATCGAGTCCACAAGCATTATAAATATTTTTTCCGTTCTCCCGATAGCAATCAAGTTGATAACCCACTTCAAATTCTGTCAAGAAAGCTGGATAGAGTGGAGATATTGTACTTCCTATTCCTTCGATCCAATATTGATAGTTCAAGCTCTTACTTAAACCTATTCGCTTTCTTTGATCGCCTTTTACTGATATGTAATCAACCGAGGTTACTTCAAAATCAACAGTATCAATTGGCTCCCAATTATAGTCGTAGTAGTTTACCATAGAAAAATGATCACCAACTCTTAATCCATAATCGTATAAAACATACTCCGTGCTATCAAAAGGCCAGTTCACCTCGTCCGGTACATCGTTGATGTTTACGGCATAAACTTTAGTGGAATCGCTCCTTACTGCAGCACGAACATATCTTTTGTCCACCTTAAGGATTGAATAGGCTAGGTTGTTGATGATGGTATCTTTTTCTACAAAAACCTTATATTCCCATGGAAGGCCTGGACTCATTTCCCTAACAACCCACTCCCCATCTTTGTTTGGGAATGGATATTTTCCTTGGGAATAGCTGCTGCTAACGGCAAACAAAAACAGGAATAGGAATAGAAGTTGTAGTATGATAATGTATTTCATTTTTATTCCATTTACTCGTTAATGATTATTTTTTGACTGTAAGAATTTTTACCACACAGCAGGTGAATGATGAAACAATCTAGCTCCCCCACGTTTGAGCGATAGCGGTAACGTGGGGTTATTGACTTGTCGTCTGTGACGACTTTATAAATAGGGATCAAATCTATACTTGCTCTGCTTTATTTACATCCCTCTTTTTCAAAGTATATTTTACCTTACCACCACTTTCCCTGTTTGCACCTCGCCTTTGGTGGTTATAAAGCGGTAAAGCAATATGCCGCTTTCGGGCAGGCAAACGGTGGTTTCGGGTTGAGTGATTTGGGTTTTATGAACCAGGCGGCCATCGAGTGTATAAAACGACAAGTTGCCATTGCTTTGGATTTTTAAGCCAACCGAACCGTTGCCCATAGGGTAAACATCGATAAAACTCTGCGGCTTTTCCAGCTGCGAAACACCAACCGTGTTCACATAGCAGCTGTTGTAATCGGGGTTTTGGTAAACCTGCTGGCCGTTTTCTGTAAAACAGAGAAGATTCATGTCGGCTCCAACGAATCCGATTTCAGTCATTAGAGTAAAATTGACCAAATTCCCAACACCTTCAATCCAAACTGTATTTGTCCATTTAGAATGGCTATTGCTCAAATACCAATGTTTTCGTAAACGGCCGCCCCACTCTTTTACTCGGACGGAATCGACAAAATATGTTAAGTAATGATAGGGTTTGAATATTTGTAAAGAGTCTCCCTCTTTCATTTGAAAATCATAGATCAACCAATTGGTATTTTCATAACTGTAGTATTTAAACACACTGTCGTTCCTTTCCTGCCAAAGTGAATTAAACGTCCAATTTATTTGGTTTTCATCTAGTGCTCCTTTTAATATGTTGTATTTCTGCCCATTTATAATTGAATCGCCCATAAAACGATAGTAAAAAGTGATGTAAAAACGTGTTTCAGATGAAGACCGTGAAACTATACTCCAAACCTTTGTGGTATCGATAAAATTTTGGGCAAAACAGGGATAAATGCAAACGGCAAGAAAGATTGTAATGATTAACCGTTTCATGGAATGTTGTTTTTAGTTTGTTAGAAAATATGTTAATAACATGTAAGTACGGAAATCAATTTATCAAAAGCAAAAAAAATGTGTGAATAGATGGTTTTTTTTATTGAATGAACAGATTCTTTGAGTGAACGGATTTTGAACGGTGCGAAAAAGGGAGTCACACGGAAAGAAATTTTTCAACCATTCTTAGTTATCCCCGCTCCCGCGAAGCATTTTGTTATACTGTCGTTATCCTTGCTTTTTTGTAACCCACATTGGTACTTTCGAGTGAATTTGAGAAAAACTCCTACCATATGGTAATTTTTCTCCCCCCTATAAAAGATTGAGACTCTCTATTTTTGCATTCATAAAATAGTAAAAACTGATTTTTT
>Ga0209373_10003707_pt1 | contig 13859 bp, 9 predicted proteins | sample Higcelweek5metaG_FD_187173 | JGI IMG/M metagenome (GOLD analysis project Ga0209373, IMG submission 187173) | Freshwater pond sediment microbial communities from the University of Edinburgh, under environmental carbon perturbations - High... | ecosystem: Environmental > Aquatic > Freshwater >...
CGTAAAAGGCGTCGTCGATGTCACGGGTGGTGGCCGCGTCGATGCTCAAATAGGGCGTGGGGTCGACCTCGGCCGTTTTCGCCAGGGCCGCGAAGCGCTCGCGCTGGGCGCTGATCTCCCCGGCAAAGGCCGCGGACCACTCGTCGCCTGAGGCGTAGCCCGCTTCGTCCAAAAGATAGTTGTGGTGCGGTGGCAGAACGCCCCAGGCCTGGGCCAGCTGCAGGGCCAGGTGCGGCACGTCGGGCAGGGGCTTTTTCAGGCTTTCCCAAAGCTTGGCCAGGGCATCGTGTTCGCCGCCGGTCTTGTGCGCGATTTGGGAAAGCAGCATGGCGCGCAGGCGGGCCTCCACCTCCGGGTCCATGCCCTCGGCCTCGCGCAATATGGCGTGGGGCGAAAGGGGCGGCTGGCCGGACTTGATGCGCGCCCACAGCGCGGCGAGCACGGCGTGCCCGGCGGCGGCCACGGCCTCGCGGTCCTTGTCCTCGCGCTCGCGCACAAGGCGGGCCTCCACTTTGTCGGCCGGGTGGATCTCGAAGTCCGGCGGCTGGAATTTGAAATGGGCCTTGGCGTTCAGCAGGGCGCGTCCCAGCGCGGCGATTTCGTCCACGCCCGGATCGGTCCACAACAGTCCGGCGAACCACTCCGCAGGGGCGTGCTCCACCTCACCCTGGGCCATCTCCCAAAGCTCCAGCGCGTTCACGTCGGCCATGATCTCGCGGCGGCGCGCATCCAGGTCGTCCAGCCGGTGGCCGATCTCCTCGCGCGTGGCGCCGGGCGCGTATTCCGGCCCGCTCCAGGGGAGCAGGCGCGAGGTCGGCAGCTTCACCTCGCGCTTGTTGCGGGTCAAAAGGCGCAGGCGGTCCTGCGCTTCTTCCAAAACCCAGGCGATGTGCGCCTCGTTGTCCTGAAGGAATTCAACAACGGAACCCGGCCGGAGAAAGCCGGAGAGCTTGAGCGGTTTCGACATTCGGTTGGCGCTTGCGGCTAGTGCTTGAACGAGCGCTGGCCGGTGAAGACCATGGCCGCCTGCGGCGTGGATTCGTTCACCGCGCGGATGACTTCGTAGTCGCGCATGGAGCCGCCGGGCTGGGCGATGGCCGTGACGCCCTGAGCCAGGCACAGGTCCACGCCGTCGCGGAAGGGGAAGAAGCCGTCGCTGACGAGCACGGAGCCGGGCAGACCGCCCCTGGCCTCCTGCGCGCGCTTGCGGATGTCCGCCAGGGCCTCGGCTTTGGCTGCATCGGTTCCGGCGGCCAGCATGAGCTCGAAGATGGACTGCTTCTGCTCCTTGAAGGAGAGCAGGTCGGCGTATTTGGTCAGCGCCTTGCTGATGGTCAGATCCACGCAGCCCACGCGGTCCTGCTCGCCGGTGCCGATGGCCGTGGTCGCACCGTCGCGCACGAAGATGACGGAGTTGGAGCTGACGCCCGCCTCAATGGACCAGGCGAAGATGAGGTCCTGCATCTCTTTGTGGGAGGGCTTGCGGGCGGTGTAGGTCACGCCGTCCTTTTCCGCCGTGGCTGGCAGGAAGTCCGCCTCGGTGCGGATGCGGCTCTGGAACGAGGTTTGGAGCACCAGGCCGCCGTCGAACAGGGCCTTGATGTCCAAAAAGGGCGCCTTGGCCAGCTCGTCCAGCTTGGCGATGCCGGGGATTTCGAGGATGCGCAGATTTTTGCGCGCCTTCAGAATGTCCACCACACCGGCCTCGAAAGCGGGCGCGGCCACCACCTCGAAATAGAAGGAGTTGATGAGCTCCGCCGCCTCGACGGTCAGCGGGCGGTTCACCACGATGGCTCCGCCGAAGGCGGCGATGCGGTCGGCCCAGAAGGCGCGGGAAACGGCTTCGGCGATGCCGTCGTCGGTCCAGGCCGCGCCGCAGGGATTGTTGTGCTTGAGGATGACGGCGGCCGGACGCGCGGAAAGGTACTGCAGAATGTTGAGCGCGTTGTCCACGTCGGTGAAGTTGGTCTTGCCGGGGTGCTTGCCGGCCTGGAGCATGTGCTCTTCGGTCAATGCGGAAACAAGGCCTTGGCCGGGACCGCGGAAGGCCACGCCGTCAAGGGTGAGGCCGCCGCCGACCTGCTCGTACAGCGCTGCGGGCTGGTCCGGGTTTTCGCCGTAGCGCAGCCCGCGCACCTCGCCGCCGATGTTCCAGGTGCGCTTCTTGAAAATCAGCTCCTGGTCGCCCAGGGTGATGCGCAGGTCCTCGGGAAAGGAGTCGCCCAGCAGGGTGGTGTACATCTTCTTGAGGTCGCTCATGGCCGTGTTCCCCTTCATTAATATAAATATCCGTGCGTGCAGCAGTCACCTAGCACAGGCCGCCCCGGCGGGCAAATTTGAATTGGCGGTCGCGGCGATTTCTGCTAACTGCCCATGTGCGCCATAATTGTGCGCTGGAGGTTTTCCCACATGCCCGAATCATATCTTGAAAACGCGCTGGACAAACTGGCGCGCCAACTCGTGGCCTTTGACGAGGCTTCGCTCATGGATTTGTGGGAGAAATACGCCGAGCAGGTGCGCCAGTTCGAGCCGACCCGGCGCTGGGAAGAATCCGCGCTCATCTTCGGCCTCATTCAGGCCGTGCGCATGAAGAACCAGCTGTTCAACTACAATCTCTCGGCCTCGCGCCAGCCGGGCGCGCCCGCGCCCAGTCTGGAGATGCTCGACCTGACCGCTCCCCAGGGGCAGCCGGGCGCGCAGTCCGCACCGGCCCGGGATTCCGCCGCTTCCGAAAAGCCAGGCCGGGCAACGGCCAAGGGCTCAGTCCGCCAGAGCAAGCCGAAGGCCGGCAAGCTCATCCCCCTGCGTCCCAGCCAGGACTAAGCCCCGGATGGCGTAGGTGAAGTAGCGCACCTTATCCACGAAATCCACAGCCTCCGTGCCGCGGCACAAGCCGTAGCGCGTCTGCTGGGCCACATGCAGGTTCTCCAGCCTTGGCAGGGCCTCGCGCACGCTGAGCCAGGAGGGCAGATCCTGCCGGTTGCCGCGCGTCAGGTCGATTGCGTCCAGCACGTGCCCCTGGCCGACGTTGAAGGAAGCCAGGGCCAGCAGCATGGCGTCCTCGGTCCCGTAGCCCAGATCCACAAACTGCGCGCGCAGCATGTCCAGGTAGCGCGCCCCGGCGAAGATCACCTCGCGCGAGTCGCCGGGATTCTGCACGCCAAGCTCCGCCAGCGTGTCGCCGGTCATCTGCATCAGACCGCGCACGCCCGTGGCGCTGATGGCCTCCGGGTTGAAGCGCGATTCCTGGTGGATGACCGCCGTGAGCAGGTACGGGTCCAGGTGCCATTTGCGCGCGGCCCGCTCTATTGTTTTGTGCAGCGGCGGCACGTCCGAGGCCAGGGTGCGCCGCAAGATCTCCATTTCAAAGGGGTCCGGGTCCACGGGCAAAAAGCCCAAGGTGCGCTCGCGCAGGGCGGGCAGGCTGCCATCGGCCATGACCTTGTCCCAGAATCCGTGCATGGCCTTGTTCAGATGGGGCACGTCGGTGCGCCACACGAACCGGTACGAGGCCACATGACGGGTGGGGGCCGTGTCGCGCACCTGGTCCACAAAGGGCAGCAGCAGGTGCAGGGCGTCCAGGGGCAGGGCCGGGGCCTGGCGCGGGCTGGTGGAGAACGATGCGGCGATGCGCAGCAGTTCATTCAGCGCGCCCGTGGTCTGTTCCGGCGGGTCGTAGCCCTCGTTCCAGTCGATGGCGTAGATGGGCTGCCGGTCGTACTCCGGGCCGAAGGCGATTCGTGAGGCCTTGCTCGCGGCCTTGAATTCGCGGGCGCTCATGTCCTCCGGCGCAACGCCGAGGGCCAGGCCGATCTGTGCGCGGCCATGTTCCACCATGTCCAGCGCGTCTTCCGGGGTATCGGTGAACACAAAGGTGAGTTTGACGCCGTGTTCGCGCGCAAAGCGCTCAAGCAAAGTCTTTTCCAGGCTCATGGAGGCGTCGCCGGAGACGCGCGTTTGGCGCGGGGCGGCCACCACCAGGTTCCTGGGCATGGGCAGGGTCAGGGTGTGATGCACCACGAGCCCGGCCAGGGCGGCTGTGAGCAGACCCAAGACCAGGCGATCACGCCTGAATCTCGGCCTTGCCGCCGCTAACTTGTCCGGGGGGGTTGTTGACATGTCTGAATTCCTCTTTTACGCAATTGTGCCGCTTGCCGAAAAAATGTCGTCCTCGAGGACGGGCAAGTAGTCATAAGGAGCGTCCATGTCAAATATCGTGGTCTTCGGGTCCCAGTGGGGCGATGAGGGCAAAGGCAAGATTGTTGATATGCTGGCCCAGGAAAGCGCCGCCATCGTGCGTTTCCAGGGTGGCAACAACGCCGGCCACACCCTGGTGGTGGGCGGCGAGAAATGCGTGCTGCATCTTATCCCCTCGGGCATTCTGCACCCGGGAAAAATATGTCTCATCGGCAACGGCGTGGTCCTCGACCCGGCCGTTTTCCTGCGCGAGATCGACACCCTTGCGAAAAAAGGCGTGGATGTGAGCCCCGCCAGGCTCATGATCAGCAAGAAGACCCACGTGATCATGCCTTACCATTGCGCGCTTGATGTCGCCAGAGAAAGTTTGCGTTCCGGCGGCTCAAAAATCGGCACCACGGGCCGGGGCATCGGTCCCTGCTACGAGGACAAGATGCACCGCTGCGGCATCCGCGCCGCGGACCTGGCCGACCCGGAGCTGCTGCGCGCCAAGATCGCGCGCGCCCTTGAGGAGAAGAACGTTCTGTTCAAAAGCCTCTACGGCACGGAAGCCATGGACCCCGAGCAGGTCTTCAAGGAGATCCTGCCCATTGCCGAGCGCGTGCGCCCCTATCTTGGAGACGTCTCCACCGCCATTCAGGATGCGGTTTCCGGCGGCGGCACCGTGCTGTTCGAGGGCGCGCAGGGCACGCACCTGGACATCGACCACGGCACCTACCCGTTCGTCACCTCGTCCACCACGGTTTCGGGCAACGCCGCCTCCGGCTCCGGCTGCTCGCCGCGCATGCTGGAGCGCATCATCGCCATCGTGAAGGCCTACACCACCCGCGTGGGCGGCGGGCCCTTCCCCACGGAGCTTTTTGACGACACGGGCGACTACCTGCAGAGCAAGGGCGGGGAATTCGGCGCCACCACGGGCCGCAAGCGCCGCTGCGGCTGGCTCGACCTCGTTGTCCTGCGCGAATCCGCGCGGCTCAACGGCCCGACCGAACTCGCCGTGACCAAGCTCGACGTGCTCTCTGGCCTGAAGGAGCTCAAAATCTGCGTGGCCTACGACTACAAGGGCCAGCGCGTGGATTATCCCCCGCAGGAGGAAAACGCCATGGCCCATGTGACCCCGGTGTTCGAGACCCTGCCCGGCTGGGACGAGGACATCAGCAACGTCACCGCCTGGTCCAAGCTGCCTAAAAACGCCATCAGCTACCTGGAACGCATGGAGGAACTCTCCGGCGTGAAGGTGGGCCTCGTTTCCGTCGGCCCGGACAGGAAGCAGACCTTCCCGCGCGGCTAGCCGCAAGGAACACGACATGCCGAAACCGGCTGCCAGCCAGCCAGCACCAGCACCTGCCCCGCATGAGCCACCGCCTTCCAGGGTGGACGGGCAGGTGCTGGTCCGCATGCGCACGCTGAGCGCCCGCGCTCCCCAAAGCCTGGTTCTGGAGGGCGGCAGCGCCGCCGACCGCGAAGCCGCCGCCCTGGCCTGGGCCAAGGTTCTGAATTGCCCCGACAACGGCTGCGGCGCCTGCGCCGTCTGCCGTCAGATCGAAGGGCGCGCCTTCCGCGATCTCATCATTGTGGATAAGGCTTTTTTTGAAGAGGCCAAGCGGGACGGCGTGTCTGGAACAGACGCCATACGCCGTCTGCTGCCGGTCTGGGGGCAGCCGCCCCAGGGAGCGGGCAAGCGCGTGACCATCTTAGCCGAAGCTCAGGACCTGCACGTGGCCGTGGCCAACCTGCTGCTCAAGACCCTTGAGGAGCCGCGGCCCGGCAATGTGTTCGCGCTGCTCGCCCCGCAGCGCGAGCGTCTGCTGCAAACGCTTGTTTCGCGCAGCTTTGTGCTCACGCTGCCCTGGCCGGAGGCCAAGGCGCTGGAGCCCGACGCGGCCGAGTGGATCGGCGCGCTGCTTGATTTTTGGGATTCGGGTCAGGGATGGTTCGAGCGGACGGGCACCAAGGGCGCTGCGGACCGCGCGCTGGCGCAGCGCATTCTTTCCGGCTTGCAGCACGAACTCATCAAGGCGCTTTCCGGCGCTGGCGGACCGGTGGCCGGAAGGCTTGCGCGGCTGGGTCCGGCAGGGCTGCGCCGCCTGGACCTGGTGCTTGCCCAGGCCCAGGAGGCGTTCAATCAGCCCACGGCGCCGGTTGCCTTGGTGCTGGACTGGCTGGCCACCGCGGTCATCTCCAAAGGCGCGAGGAAATAGTCCCCGCCGCTCTAATCGCCGTCGTCGTCCTTGTCGTCGTCACCATCATCGTCGTCATCGACCTTGTCTTCGTCCTCAAGCAGGATGTCTTCGATCTCTCCGGCAAGGTCGTCCAGACGGGTGCCGAAGGCGTCAAAGTCGCCGGACTCATCGGTCTCCAGGTCGGAGAAGACTTCGCGGATCAGGATGGCGGCCTTGTCGAGCTTTTTTCTGTAGGCGTTTTTCATCGTCATATCCTTAATTATACGTTTGGTGTTGCGTTGCGCTTCGGGCCGTTTTCACCGCCTGGCGGCGAAAGCCCGGACCACCGGCGGGTGGCCCGGCCGGGCCGTCCTCTCTAGCTTCGGCCGCGGCGGAACACAAGCCCCAAAACAGGGGCTAGGCGTTTTTGAGCCTGGGGCATATGGCCCGCTTGGGGGTGAAGACCTTGAGCTCCAAATCGTGCGGTATGGGTTTCCCCAAAACCTCGCCAAGGAAGCTCAATGGCGATTTGGTCAGAAGGGGCGGCGGATTGTCGAAGGTCTGGCTGAAGACCTCGCCCCAGTTGGTGGCGTAAAGTGCGGACACAGTGACGATCTTGCTTGTGTCCGGCGGCACGGGCAGGTTCGCGATGAGATAGCAGCGCACTACGCGCTCCGTCCGCAGATATTCGTCCAGATCCGGCTCCAGCGTGGCCCGGCGCGGGAAGAACGCCGCCAGATCGGCCAGCAGATTTTGCAGGTCCGCGATGGCTATGGGCGCGAGACTCTGCTCGGCCAGCACCACTTGCCTGGGATCATAGAGTCCGTTGAACAGCAGCCAGGCCAGCAGCCGGTTCACGTCGTGGTCGCGGCGGATGGGGGCGAGGGATTCCACCGCTGCCTTGCCCGAAGCCTTGCTCTTGCCTTTGACCGCCCAGATGGTGCGCTTGCCCGGGGCCTTTTCCGCACAGAAGGAGAGTTCGGTGAAGGTCAGGTCCTCGGCGAGAAAAGGCACTAGGCTCACCTTGTGCGGCTGCTGCGAAAAATTGGCCGCGATGCGCCGGCCCAGGCGGGTCAAATCCTCCGGGGTTATCCGCGCCGCTCCGCCCGCGCGGATGCCTTCCTGGATGCGCAGGTACGCCTGCACCATGAACATGTTCACCATGCCGCCCAGAGTGAGGGCGGCGGCGAAGGTGCCGGAGCGCGCCGTTCGCAGGGGCTGGGCCTCCTGCTCCCGGCTGTCCGCGTCGAATTCGGCGGGCAGGTCCTCCTGGGCCACGCTGGTTTTGAGCCGCAGGCATTCGCCGATGATGGCGAGGCTCGTGGCGTCGCCCAACTGCCGGTAGTGCTTGCGGATGGAGGTGAAGAGCGAGAGGTAGGGGTCCACATCGGCCAGCAGCTTGCGGCCGCGCAGCACCGCCTCTTTGATGCGGTCGCACAGCAGGCGCAGGTCGCGCCCCTGGTCCGCGTACTTTTCCAGCAGCCCAAGCTTCATCACGGACTTGTACGGGCTGTGCAGCGCCTTCACTATCTGCCACAGGCAGGCCCCGAAGAATTCCTCGGCCGGAATGGGACGCGGCTGGCCTAGATCCACCAGTTCGGTGGCGGTGCGCGGGGCAAAGCGGGCCAGTTCGGCCAGCAGCGTTTCGGCCTCGGCCTGGGTCGCCGTGGGCGGCGCGGCCCACCAGAGCAGATCGCGCCCGGCCAGTTTGAGCGCCGTGCGGTAGAACTCCTCCTTCAGAAGCGCGGCCTGGGCCGAACCGGAACTCTCCTTGTCGCTCATGCCGAAATCGTTTTGGCGCACCTGCTCCATGTCCATGAGGAAAAAGTGGAGCTCAAGCCCGATTTGCTCCCAGGCCCAGGCTTCAAGCGCCGCAAGCTTGCGGCCGAGTCCGGCCTTGTCCAGGTCGTTCGGCTTGGGTTCGGCTCCCGGCAGTTTTCCTAGGCAGACCCAGCAATCCACGTCTGAGGACGGCTTCTGCGCCACGGAGCCCAGGCTGCCGATGGCGTACACGGCCTCAATGTACAGCGTGGGCATGGGCTTCGACGTGGGGATGACGCCCGGGAACAGGCGCTCCAGCCCTTCGCGGGCCCCGCGCGGCATTGTGCCGGGCCGTATGTGGCCGCTTATGGCGCAGGCGGGCACGCCCAAAAGGCCCTGAGCCTTTTCAAAGGCATCCGTGGACAAGAGCGCGGGCAGCAGGCGCAGGAATTGTCCCTGGGGCTCGGTCAGCCGGCCCAGGGCCAGCTCGCGGCGGCGCTGATCCTGCCCGCGCATGGCGTTGAGGGTGCCTTTGGCCTCGTCCACGCGCAGAAAGGTGTCCACGCAGGCCTGCACGAAAAGCGCTCCCGCGCCCTCCGTCAGCGCCGGGGCAAGAGGCGCCGGGTCGGCAAGGACGCTTTCCAGCAGGCGCGCATGCGTGCTGCGCCTGGCCTGGGCCAGGTGCGGATTGTCCGTGTGCCCGCCCAGAAGCTCCATCTCTGCCGTTGCGGAGCGGGAGAGGGTCACCCCCATGCACTCGCAGTCCAGCAGGCGCCAAAAGGACAGGGCGCAGCTCAGCCAGAGCGAGTCGCGGCAGATGCACTTTTCCCAGAGCCCGCCGGAAAGCCCCGAGAGCGTAAAGGCAAGGCGCGCCAGGAAGCATTCCCGCAGGCGCATGCCGGAAAGCGCGCAGGCGTGGAAGGACACGCTGTCCAGGCGGCACTTGTCCATGCCGCCGCCCGCCAGGCTTGATTCCGACAGGGCGCAGCCCATGAAGGCGCAGCTGGTGAACCGGGCTCGGCTCAAGTCGCAGCACTCGAAAACGCAGGACTCGAAGCGGCAGCCGTTCAGCAGGCTGTGCGACAGGTCCACGCCGGAGAACACGCAACCCTGAAACAGGCAATTCTCGAACAGCGTCTGGGCCATGCGCGCGCTGCTTATGCGCACGTGGCGCAAAGCGGCCCCGGAGAAGCGGCAGCGGCTCAAGTCGCCGCCGTTCACCGTCAGGCTGTCCAGCAGCACCGCGTCGGCAATGGTGGCGTTCCGGAAATCTGGATCCTTGAGCTGCGCCCCCGGCTGGCTCATGATTTCGGCCGGGGTGGCGCGTTTTTCCTTGCTGGCTTTGGGTGGCACGGGATCAGGCCCGACAGGGCGGATGGGGGCGCTTTTCCAGGCCTGCAGATTGAAGGGCGAGGCCGGATGCTGCCCGTCGCGGGCAGGTGACGGCGCGGCGAGCATATCCGCCACGGCCTGTGCGGACTGCTGGTCAAGATTCGAGCCCAGGCTCTTGGCGCAGCGGATGAAGAAATCCGGCTTCAGCGCGGCGATGTTTTCCAAAATCCGGCCGTAAACAGTCATGCGCATGTGCGCGGGCAGGTCCTCCATGCAGGACAGCACGCCCAGGCGCGGCAACAGCGGCAGCAGGCGCAGGCCCGTGGCCGCATGTGGCCCGCCGCTTTTAAGCAGGTCCGCCAGCACAAGGCCCAGGGTCTCCGGCTCCGTGCTTGCCGCGGCGAGCAATTGGGGCGCGGCGGCCGGACCGAGAGCCAGGCGGCGCATTTCCGAAGCCAGGGCCGTGTCGCGCGGGTCCAGGTCCGGCGGGGCGGCCAAAAGCGGCCCCAGGCGGCTGGGGCCACCACCTCCGGCCGTACGCAGGGCGTATGCCAAGGCGGCGGACTGCACATCTGGCAGGGGCAGCGCCTCCACGGCCTGGAACAGGGCCTCGGCCGAGGCTGGGCCAGGCGACCCCACGAAAGACTTGGACAGCGTCGCGCCAAGACCGGCCGCCTGCAGGGCGTCGCGCAGGGGGCGGGCCAGCGGCGGCTCCATGATTTTGAGGAAAAGTAGGGCTTCGCGCAGGTCGATGCGGCCTGGAGCGGGCAAAAGCGATCTGAGCCAGGCCGCGAGCTGCTTGTCCTCGGCCGGGGCGTTGAGGAGCAGATCGTTCAGCATGGCCAAAAAATCGCGCCCGGGCATGGTCAGGAGCAGGGAAGCGAATTGCGGCAGAGGCAGCCCGCGGGAATGGATGAACGTGCAGGCGAAGGCGCGCCCCAGCCGCCCGGCGCAGGCCAGCGACTGAAACAGCCGCGCAGCCAGGGCCGGATCGCGCTGCGCGCGCAGAGCCTGGGCAAGCAAAAAAACGCATTCCCCCGCCTTGGCCGCTGGCTCGCCGGGGCGCCTGCCTGCGGCCGGGACCGCCGTGGCGCTTGCCAAAAACGGAGACAGCACCGTGAGCGAATCCAGGCGGCCGGTGCGCAGGAGCTGCCGCAGGTCTTCCGCTTTTGCGAGTTCTGCCGTGTTCATGCTGCCTTTGCGGGGCTTACGCGCCAGCCGCTTTGAACGCCCCGTTCACTATGGCCTGGGCCTCGGCCTGGATTTGCGCCAGGTGTGCGCGGCCCAGGAAACTCTCCGCATATATCTTGTAAATGTTTTCCGTGCCGGAAGGGCGGGCGGCGAACCAGCCGTTCTTCGTCACCACCTTGAGCCCGCCGATGTCCGCGCCGTTCCCGGGCGCGCGGGTGAGCCTGGACAGGATCGGCTCGCCAGCGAGACTGTCGGCCGTGACCATCTCCGGGGTGAGCCGCTTGAAGGCGGCCTTCTGGGCCGGGCTGGCCGGGGCGTCCATGCGCTCGTAAACAGGGCTGCCGAAGCGCGCCTCAAGCTCGGCGTAGGTCTCGCCGGGGTCGCGGCCGGTGCGCGCGGTGATCTCCGCGGCGAGCAGGCCCATGATGATGCCGTCCTTGTCCGTGGTCCACACGCTGCCGTCCTTGCGCAGAAAGCTCGCTCCGGCGCTCTCCTCGCCCGCGAAGCCGTAGGATCCGTCGAGCAGTCCGTCCACGAACCACTTGAAGCCCACGGGCACCTCGGAAAGCTTGCGGCCTAGGCTCGCGGCCACGCGGTCGATCATGGAGCTGGACACAAGGGTCTTGCCCACGGCCGCGTCCTCGCGCCAGCCGGGCCGGTTGCGGAACAGATAGTCCACGGCCACGGCGAGGTAGTGGTTGGGATTGAGCAGACCGGAGCCGCGCGTCACGATGCCGTGGCGGTCGAAGTCCGGATCGTTGCCGAAGGCCACGTCGAAGCTGTCCTTGTGCTTGATGAGCCCCTGCATGGCGTAGGGCGAGGAGCAGTCCATGCGGATCTTGCCGTCCTTGTCCACGGTCATGAAGGAGAACGTGGGGTCCACGGTGGGGTTCACCACGGTAAGGTTGAGCCCGTACCGCTCCGCAATGGGGGCGAGGAAGCCGACCCCGGAGCCGCCCAGGGGATCCGCCCCGATCTTGAGGCCAGCGCTCGCGATGGCCTCCATGTCTAGAATGGTGCCCAGGTCGTCCACATACGGGCGGATGTAGTCGTGAAAATGCGTGGTGCCGGCCTTCAGCGCGCTCTCGGCGGACATGCGGCGCACGTCCTTGAGCTTGGCGCGCAGAATCTCGTTGGCGCGGTTCTGTATGGCCGTGGTGGTGCCTGTATCGGCCGGTCCGCCCTCGGGAGGGTCGTACTTGAACCCGCCGTCCTGCGGCGGATTGTGCGAGGGCGTCACCACGACGCCGTCGGCCCTGGCTGCGGACTGGTCGCGGTTATGGGTCAGGATGGCGTGGGAGATGACCGGCGTGGGGGTGAATCCCAGCCCCTCCTGGATCATCACCGTGACGCCGTTGGCGGCGAAGACCTCGAGGGCGGTCATGAGCGCCGGGCGCGAAAGGGCGTGGGTGTCCATTCCCATGTAGAGCGGGCCTTCGATTCCAGCGGCCTTGCGGTGCTCGCAGATGGCCTGGCTTATGGCCAGGATGTGGTCCTCGTTAAAGCTGCCCTTGGCGCTGGTGCCCCGGTGGCCGGAGGTGCCGAAGCTGACCAGCTGCGACGGGTCTTCAACATTGGGGCGCACATCGGCGTAGGCGTCCAGGAGGCGCGGGATGTCGGTGAGTATTTCTTTGGGGGCAAGCTTGCCCGCCAGGGGATGAACAGCCATTTCGCGCCTCCTGGGCGGATTGCGCGGAGATTTTGAAGCGTGGCGCAGCATGGGCCTGCACGTTTTTCATCTGCTCCGCGCGGGGATTCGGCACACTATGCCCGAAGATGACACCGCGGGCAAGGAACAAGGGGCAGGAGGTGAGCGCTGCCATGCCCTCGGCGCATATTGCAGCCCGCGGCGGAACTGCGCGGCGCAGGGAAGCTCCGTGGAAGAGCCGGCGTCGATGAATGTATTGGAAAACTATACGAAGGGGGCGTTTTTGCGGGAATACTTGATAATGCCTCGGTAATGCAGTAAGTAGAAGCAAATTGACCGGCTCGAAGGGCGCTTTCCGCGCCCAACTATTTATGCCGGCGGACGGGAGCAGCATGGAAGCAAGCCCGAAAAACGTGCGCGAGCATATCGCCCGTTCCAAGTTTTATCTTCAGCGCAAGGATGTGCTGCGCAGCCTGCGCGCCCTGGCCCAGGCTTTGGGCATGCTTGTCGGCGCGCAGATCGTCGGCCGCGAGCGCATCGAGATCGGCATCCTCATGGAGGAGGCCATCCGCCTGCTCATGGAGCAGGAGACCATGAAGCGCGCCGTGCCCGGCGGCCTGGCCTACAAGAAAGGCCAGGAGCGCGAGCTGTGCATGCAGCTGACGCGCATGGCCGACGTGCTGGAAGCGCTCATGGACAGGGCCCGCGTGGAAGAGCGCCGCAGGCGCATGGCTGAGCTGGACGAGCTGGTGCTGGCGGGCCAGACCGGGCTGGACAAGAAGGAGCCCCTGGAGGCGCGCAAGCATTTTCGGCGCGCGGTGGAGCTTTACGGCGACGAGCCGGGGCTCTATGTCGACCTGGGCAACCGGTTCATGCTGGCCGGGCTGGTGAGCGAGGCGGCGGAATATTTCCAGAAGAACATTGAGGCTGCGCCCACGGACGACCGCGCCTACACGTGCTTGGCCCAGTGTCTTGACGCCCTGGGCGATGGACTGAAGGCCGAAGAGGTGTTGAAGGCCGCTTTGCGCCGCTTTGGCCCCAACGAGGCCATGCTCGCCCGCCTGGCAAAAGGCGCGCTGGAGCGCAGGGACTGGGACGAGGCTCTGCAGAACGCCTTGGCGGCCTTGGCCGTCAATTCCAACAGCCGAGAGGGAAATCGCTGCGCCGAGATGGCCAGCACGCACATTTACGGCGACCCCAAAGGCTACAAGAACGCTGAGGAGCGCAAGGCCTCCGGCAAGCCGGTAGAGATCAACTTCTAGTTTCCGCTTCCCCGTTCTTCGCAGGAAGCGCCTCCAGCGCCCGGAAGCGGGCGTTTTGGCGCGCTGCGCATTTATACGCCACGCACAGCCCACTGCGCCATAGCCGTCGCATGTTTTTTCCCCTCAATTGTGGATTCCCCGCCAGTGGTGCGCGCAGGACTATAGCCGTGAGGACCGCCTGGGCATCGCTGCGCGCGCGCGATGGGCGCCGCGAAGTCGCCTAGCAGGCGCAGCCGTGGGGGTGATTCAGAATCTCGTCTTCCTGCAGGTCTTTGATGCTGATGCCCTCAAGCTCCGCCTCCATGA
>Ga0209373_10003709_pt1 | contig 13850 bp, 17 predicted proteins | sample Higcelweek5metaG_FD_187173 | JGI IMG/M metagenome (GOLD analysis project Ga0209373, IMG submission 187173) | Freshwater pond sediment microbial communities from the University of Edinburgh, under environmental carbon perturbations - High... | ecosystem: Environmental > Aquatic > Freshwater >...
ACTGGTTTTCCGGGTCGACAAAATATGGTTTCAGCAGACCAATCTCGTCGTAGAACCGAAGTGCTTTGGCGGTAATGCTCTTTAGCTTAGAAATTTCACCGATGGTATAAAGACCATTATTCATTTCAAATGTCCTCTTTTTGTTTATTGCCGATCAGGAAATGATGTTGCCTATTTCTCCAGCATTTCCGCAATTTTCTGAAAAACCATTTGAGTACACTCTTCCACAGTCATGACCGTGGTATCTACCACCAAGTCCGGGTTTTCAGGCACTTCGTAAGGAGATGTAACGCCCGTAAATTCGTCCACTCCTTTTTTATAAAGTCCTTTAGGGTCGCGCTGCATGCATGTCTCAATGTCAGCCTTGACATATACTTCCAGAAATCTACCTTCTCCGGCTCTTTTCGCGGCATATTTCCGCATGTTAACATAAGGAGATATAAATGAGCACAGCACAATTAATCCGGCCTCCCGAAACATCGCGGCAACTTCTGCGGCTCTGCGAATATTTTCATTGCGATCTTCTTCACTAAATCCAAGATCGGCGTTGATTCCTTTCCGTAGCCTGTCACCATCGAGCAGATAAACTGCTCTTCCGCTATCACTCAAACGTTTCTCGACTTCGCAGGCGATGGTCGTCTTCCCTGATCCGGATAGACCGGTAAACCACACGACAAGTCCTTTTTGTCCGAGCACTGCACATCTGTCCTCATAGGATACTTTCCCATCCTGAGAAAAAATGTTTCTTACTGCTGAATTGTCCATTCCGATCACCCTTTCCAGGATTCGTTAAGCACGATCCCGGTCAAGCCCGCGCCGCTTTCTGATCCCGGATTCCCAGGAGCGAAAAACAAAACGGTCTATCACAGTTCCAATAAAAACAATAATAATCATAACAACCATGACCTGATTAATATCAGCCAGATCTCTTCCCATCATCAGAATCTGCCCCAGTCCGATAGACGAGAACATCATCTCCCCCGCCATCAGCGAGCGCCACGAAAAGGACCATCCCTGTTTCATTCCCGCAGCCAGTGAAGGCATAGCAGCCGGCAAAATGACTTTGATCCAAAGATCGCCTTCCCCTGCACCCATTGTTTTAGCGGCTCGAATATAAAGCGGTTCAACATTCCGGATTCCGCTCTCCGCTGCCAGAGCAATTGCAAAAGTAGATCCGATGATGATCACAAACACAATCGCATTTTCGCTTAATCCGTACCATAGAATGGCAAAAGGCACCCAGCAAATGCTTGGCAAGGTTTGCAGACCGAGAATAAGAGGCTTCAGATTCTGGTTCAGATAATCGAAACGGGTCATCAGCAGTCCTAGGATTCCCCCCAAAACCGCAGATACGGAAAACCCGATCAGGATTCTCCTCATGCTGGTGATGATCGCGATCCCCAGTCCGGATCCGGAAGATAATAAAAGAAATGATTTAAGCACGCCTGCGGGCGATGGAACCGCATAGGACTTCCACACGGCAAAAACATCCACACCGAGGAAATACGCTAATTGCCATAGGGCAATCAGTCCGGCTACAAAGAGCGTCCTTTGCAAAAATCTACTCCGCATCGTATTCTTTTTTTGCAATCTCTTCCACCTCAATCCTCAGCATCTGAAGCAGTTCTTTTCTCAGTCGGATAAACTCCGGCGATTCGATGTGCCTCGGACGCGGAAGCGTCACATCGATAATGTTGCGGACTTGTCCGGGATCCGCGGAAAGCATGATAATTCGATCTCCGAAAAACAAAGCCTCTTCTACACTGTGGGTGATGAAAATAACTGTTTTTCGAGTCTGCATCCAGATGGTTTGAATTTCCTCCCGGAGAAGGTTGATCGTCTGCTTATCCAGAGATGCAAACGGCTCATCCATCAGAAGAATCTTGGAATCGAGTGCCAGTGCCCTCGCCAGAGCCACGCGCTGTTTCATCCCTCCGGAAAGCTGATGCACCTGATAATCGCGAAAGTCGGAAAGCTGCACCATTTTAAGAAATTTCATGGCCGTTGCTTCCTGTTCTTCTTTGGATTTTCTCAGCATTCCCAGCCCGAATTTCACATTTTCACTTACGTTCAGCCACGGAAAAAGCGCCGCCTCCTGAAACATAACGACCCGATCCGGTCCCGGTCCTTTTACGACCTGCCCGTCCAGTAAGATCTGTCCCTGCGTAGGTTTCTCAAGTCCGGCAATCAAATTAATAACGGTAGATTTACCGCTTCCGGACGGTCCGATCAGGCAGACGAACTCACCGTCGGCCACGTCAAAGGATACGTCCTGCAGTGTAACCTTGCCGGAATCCGGAAATGTCATGGAAACATTTTCGACGGATAGCCCCATCTTATGAAATCCTCTCGAGAATAGACGTGTCTATCATTTTCTCGTCCGGCAGGCTCTGTATAAAACCTCCCTCGAGACTTAAGATCGCATATTCCTCAATCGACTTTTCAGGCACAATGTCCGTGACCGTAATTCTCGAAAAAGCTTTGTCCAGTACATCCACGGGAATTTCTTTTTGAGTTAGAAGGCCGATCTGCTCGTTAATCATCTTCTTGGATTCATCCGGATTCGCATTGATATAAAGCGAAACGGCATGGTGTTCCATAAGAAACTGTTCTACAAGTTCCGGAGACTCCTCCAGAAAATCCTTGCTCACAAGCACGACGGTGACGGAATAATCTCCGTTATTCCAGAGCTGGTTTGCGTCGAGGATCGTTTTGGCTCCGCAGTTACTTTCAAGAAGACTTCCCCAGGGCTCCGGTACAAGCGCTGCGTCTACTTCTCCCTGATCCATCAGATTCTGAACATCCGCATTGGCTACCGCCGTCACATTCACGGTCCCGCCATTGCTCGTTGTCTCCAAATTGTTTTCAGAAAGCAGCATCAGAAGTTGTAAATGTTGCGTATTCCCGAGCTGCGGTATGGATACCGTCTTACCGCTTAGGTCAGCGATGCCGGCAATGCCCGAATCCGGTGAAGCAACCAAAACCGCTCCACCGTTGGCGGCACCGGCAATCACTTTCACGTCTCCTTCTGACTTCACGTACGCATTTATGGCAGGAACCGGCCCGATGTACGCAATGTCGATCTCACCGGCAAACATGGCTTCAATCACGGCCGGACCGGCGTTGAAAGAGATCCAATTCACCGTGCAATCCTTTCCCAGACGTTCCTCAAGACTACCCGTCGATTTCATTACCAGTGCCTGTGCATGAGTGATATTCGGGAAAAACGCTATCCGGACCACCGGTTTCTCTTCCGGTTTTCGGCAACCCGAAAAGAGTAGTATCAGGCACATAAGCACGGCAGCAATCTTAATTTTCATGTTTCCTCCGGTTATCCTCTGAATATGATTTGTTTATCCATCAGCCTGTCTGTCATTCTTGTGATGTTTTCGGAATTGTATGCATCCTTAATTTGAATATCGACCTCAATATCCGTCGTTATCGTTGCGCCGACCCACATCACATCAATATCGCCGGCGATGACGGTTTTCATAATATTCATATCCTGTTGTGTCATGTTTCTTGCCGTAACAATCAGTATCAGTCCGGCGTCGAGCATTAAGTTAGCCACTTCCGCAAATCTGCGGATATGCTCTTCCTGAATGTTATGTCCGGACATTTTCATATCGGAATCCACTCCGTACAGGAACGTCCCGATTCCCAGATAATATGCCATTCTTCCGCGGTCAACTAGAAATTTCTCGAAGGCCTTGGCTAAATCTTTTTTTCCTGCGTCCGCGCCACCGGTCAGAATCATCAGGATTGGCTTCTGACAGTACCTCTCGGACCTTTGCTCACGGCTGATAAGACTTGACTCCCACTTACTGTTTCGGAGCATTACGCGGTCACGCAGCCTGCTCTGATCGTCGTCGAGTGCCTTGGTGATTATGCCGCCGCCTTCAATTTCATACTGATCCACAATAACAAACCGGCTGGTTGCGGCGCAAACTTCCACCGTATCAAAGGCAATCGACTTCTCGGTTTTAAGGATGCATTCCGCCACTTCGTTTCTGTCCACCTTATCCTTCACAGAGGTGTTCAAATCAGAGGAATTGATGACCCGAATCACTTTTTCAAGACTCATTTTGACTTTTTCGGAGCCGACCTTCAGAAAATAGGTCCGGTTACATTGCAGACTGTTTTTGCCGAGCCAGAATATATTAGCTTCAATCCGACTCGAGACGTGCGGATTCAGTCCGCCGGTTGCCGTCATAATTTCTCCGCGGGTGATGTATATTTGCTCTTCGAGTGTTACCCCTGTGGCCGTACCGGCTACGGCGGATTGGATCATGTCCGGAGGAAAAGACTCGATGGATTTGATCCGGCTTTTTTTGCCGGACGGAAAAAACATAACATCGTCACCAACGTTAATACTCCCCGCTTCAATGGTCCCTGCAACAATTCTCCGGTCATCGCCATCTCTGGTAAACTTATATACATCTTGTACAGGCATCCGCAAATCCCGATGACCCTGCTCGCCTTCACTTTTAAAAGAATCCAAGGTCTCTAAAATGGTCATGCCACTAAACCAGGGCATGTTAGGACTTTTCACGGCAATGTTATCACCATAAAATCCGCTTACCGGTAACACGTATGCAGGGACAATACCGATCTTCTTTAAAAAGTCAGTGTACTCCGCCCGGATGCTTTCGAAAATCTCGCGACTGAAATCAACGAGATCCATCTTATTGATCACAACGGTAACCTGCCGGATGCTGAGCATCGAAAGCATATATCCGTGCCGTCTGGAATTTTCCTGAACACCTTCACCGGCATCGATAATCAGTAGCGCGGCCTGTGCTCGTGAAGCTCCTGTAATCATATTTTTCAGAAACTCAATGTGTCCCGGAGCGTCCAGAATCGTATAGTTTCTTTTTTTAGTTTTGAAAAAACACCGGGCAGCATCAATGGTTATGCCCTGTGATCGCTCATCCTTAAGCGCATCCAGCAGAAACGCATATTCAAACGGCTTGGCGTTTTTCCGGCATAGTTCCCGAACAAATTCAAGTTTCCCGTCAGGGAGTGAATCTGTATCTGCCATGAGGCGTCCGATCACAGTGCTTTTGCCATGATCCACATGCCCGACGACGACGATATTCAAGTCATCCTTCTTCACTTCGTCCGCCATTACATATACCCCTGCTTCCGAAGTTCTTCCAGACCGCCGCTATCCTCTTTGTCCTGTGCCCGTCCGGATCGCTCAGCGATTTTCGAGAATTTACCGGTTCGGAGTTCCTCAACAATTTCCTTAACTGTCCTTGCTGTGGATTCCACCGGACAGGTACACGGACCACACCCCAGAGACCGGTACCTTGTACCGTTTCCCTGATCAAAATAAAGCGACACCATCGGGATATTCTCCCGCTCGATATATTCCCAAATGTCCAGCTCGGTCCAGTCGAGAAGCGGATGCACGCGAACATGCGTGCCCTGTGCATAATCCGTCTTGTACTGATTCCAGAATTCCGGTGGTTGATTCCCCACATCCCAGTCGTTGTTCCTGTCCCGCGGCGAGAAATATCGCTCCTTCGAACGGCTGCCCTCCTCGTCGGCACGTACACCGACAATCACACCGGTATAGGGCTCACTGTTTCCGTCTATCTCATAGGCTCCCGAATCATGATTGAGCCGATACCTGGGCCATGCCCCGCTAAGGGTATTCGCGAGCGCTTCGGTTTTCAATACCTGACAACAGGCAACGTGACTGACGCGGCCGTCCGGGAAAGTGTTTTTGTTTTCGAGCGCTTCGGTATTCTGACCGTAAATCATATCCAATTTCCACTGCATCGCAAGCGAATCGCGGTACCGGATCATTTCTTCAATTTTGAAATGAGTATCGATATGCACAAGCGGAAACGGTACATGCCCGAAAAACGCCTTCCTCGCGAGATACAGCATCACTGTACTGTCCTTACCGATAGACCATAGCATGCACAGGTTGCCCAACTGGCTGTAGGCTTCACGCAGAATATGAATACTTCTGTTTTCCAGGTCTGTCAGATGACTCATGTTCGCCTCCGCTATTTTTCCTGCGGCACCTTCTCTGAAACCGTCACGAATAGCCATAATGATTCTAGCAATTTTTGCCGAGAATTACAGCACAAAGTTTAGAAAAATCAGTGTCCCCGAGCGGAATTCCTGCCGGACGCTGGCTGGTTTCGACATCCCATATCTTATTTGCTTCCAATATCACAGGCCCGTCTTCCGTAATTGCAACATCCCAGCCCAACGAAAAAAACTCAGGGAAAAACGCATGTGCTTTCACAACCGCTTCAATTGCCTCTTTCCAGTAGGGAACCCGGGCACCTGTAATAGGCTGATTTGTATTCGGATGAACCGGATATGCTTTTCTCACGATTCCGTACGATACCGCCTCAGCGAGTATCCCCGTAGTCGGATCTACCGGGCTGACGATCTGTCCGGGGCGCAAGAATTCAGACCCGGTCGGTATAAGCATCGCTCCTTTTAAAAAAGAAACGGTACCGGTAATATCTCGCAAAGTGACAATTCTTGCAACAACAGGGGCGTTTTTCGAGAGAGTGGCAAGTTGACGATTCGTTATAATGCGTTTTTGAAGTATCAGTCTGTCTTTCCCCTTATCGGCTTTTTCGTCGAGATATTTTCTGAGGGCATCCATGTCCAACTTCTGTCCCAAATGATTTGAGTATCTGCCGTCTTTCGTATAGTTCCAAAGTTCAATACCCACTCCGCGGGCACCGTGTGCAGGCTTTACAATTATATCCCCGGCAGAAATTTCCTGAGCAGGCATTCCGGGCTCAACAATTCCGTATATCAAAGGAATCCTAATCCCACTCCGCTCGCACAATTCGTAAAATTTCACCTTGTCGTCCACTAGGTCCAACTTTGTATTTTTATTCAAATGAGGAAACAATACCTGTGCTTCATTGCCATAAAGGAACGCGTCTTTATTTGCCTTGTTCTCACTCAGATATAACTGATACCTCAAGTAAAACCAGGGTGTCACATTGTAAATGTTGACCGATGCGAGCATGCCGGAAAACAGTTGCATTGGTTTGATTCCGTAATGAGAATACACTCTTTTTGAGTATTTAATCGCTGACCGCACAGATAAAAACAACATACTAAGCGGTCGGAATATTAGCGCAAAAATACGAATCAGTCGCTGCTTCCAGGTGCAACCGAGAAGCATCTTCCGGAAAATCGCTTTCCGGATCCGGTACATGTTTGTTTTTCTCCTTTTAATACGCAGAAGAAAATATAGTGGATTTATTACGGTATTCTGTTCCAGAATTTTGAAAAATGAATTCACACATCTCCCTCGGACAGATCAGAAGTATTCCTGAATTTTCCGGCATTCATCCAGTTTTCTGTCTATTTTCTTCAAGGTTCTGTTGGTATTTTCAGTTTTGGGGGAGGCAATCATCAGGTGTAGCTTCTCAAAATCGATGTAGTCACCGAAAACATCCCTCCGGATATCATCTGTTCTAATCTGTTGCTGCCTGCTTTTTTTCTCTTGAATGCCTGAATAATATGTCAGTTTTGCAATGTCATCTTTGGGCATATAATAGCATACTTCCTGTGGCAGAATGTCCTCAAATGCTTTCCGGTAAACATACCGGTTCATCCTGTTCTTAAAGAACAAATGTCTGGGGATCGAAAACGCAAAGTCCACAACCCGATAATCAAGGTACGGAAAAACAAACTGGATGCAGTTCTCTGCACCAATCTTGGCAGTAGAATAAGTTCGGGTCTGTATATTCCCGGATTCCAGGTGCTTGAGCAAATCGCGATTATATTCCAATGCCGACGGCTTCACGTATTTTTGCATTCTCTTTCGAAAATCTCTCTGCATGAAATCGAGCTGTGTCTCGTCCTTCCTGAACCGGTCCACTATTTTTTGAAGCACAGGACGCAGTGTATAAGATAGGATCAACTTACCACTTTTCAAAAATGACCCTCCGGAATAGTGACGAATTTCCTGATAAAAGTGCTTCCGGTATCCATTCGTATATAGCTCAGACAAATTGGCTCTATGACTGATCGCCTGATCTCCCCCCCATCCGGAGAGTACAGTTCGTACCTTATTAGTAGTCATGAAAGCCATCTCATCCTGCAAGATACTCGTTGTTGCGTCAGAAGACGGACCATCTATATCTTCGCGTATTTCTCGCGAAGAAAAATTGCACGTGAGCTGTTCCTGCTCACATACTTTTCTGATCAATTTCCTTTCGTCCCTCGGCTGCTCCGGATAAGCTTCAAAAGACGGTGACCAGGAAAACAACGCAAGGTCCCGGCCTTTCTGCTTCAAGTATCGTCCTGCGTAAATACTGATGACCGATGAATCCAACCCGCCGCTTAACTCGGCACCAACATAGTCCGGGATGCTTTCCATCCTAATCCGGATGGACTCTTCGACTATTTCCCGCAGCGCTGTTGAATACTCCGTTTCTGTGTAATACTGAATCTTCCCGTTCTCTCCGGGGGTCCAATATTTCGTTTTTACAACTACTGAATCTTTCTCCGCGATAAGCACATGTGCCTGCGGTAGCTTATATAGATTTGCAAAATTTGTTTCTGTCGCCTCCAAAGAAAACTTTTGTGATAACAGTTGATACAACGATACTTCGTTTATCTTCTTAGGAATGAAGCCCAGTGACAGTATTGCCCGGTCGTCTGTCGCAAAAACAAAGACCGATTCATCCGAATAATAATAGAGAGGCCTTACCGCCAGATGATCGACCGCCAGAAAGAGTTTTTGCTGCACATAATCGTATACGGCAAAAGCAAAATCTCCACGAATGTATTTTGCACAGTCTTGCCCCCACTTCCGGTATGCAGACAGAAGAAGACCGTTATTGCTGATTTGCCGGTCAGAGCAAAGTGAATACTTATCAATAAGCTCATCGCGATTATAGATCTGAGCGTCCGCAACCAGAACCGTCCTAAATTGATTGTCTGATATTACCGGTAAATCACGATTTATTTTTTCATTCAGATGGTTAATGCAGCTGCCAAAACCGGCATTCTCACACACAAAGATTTGCTGATCATCGCGTCCGTAAGGCAGAAGACTGTCCTGCATTTCCTTCAGCAACTCTTCTTTAACCGGAGTGCCGTCCTTTTTCAAAATACCGAAAATCGCGCTCATGTATCCCCTTCACGAAAGTTGTTTGTTCCGATTATTAATAAACCGGCTTCCCAAAATCATCCAAATACCCGAATTTGCGCATCGTATCTCCATGTGTCGCAATAATTCTATCGCGCTGCTCTTCGGTGAAGTGGTTTCTCCAGTCGCCCACTTTCCCTTCGCGAAAAAAGGAGGCAGCCTTTGATGGTTTTTCCTTGAAGCCATTTTGCTTTTCTTGTTTTTTCAACGTGTCAAAAGAAGACAGCCTGAGTGCCTCTTCAATTTGCACATCCGAGCATGGCAGTCCGATAAATTCGACGGCTTTTCTGAATGTCTCCAGCGGTTTTTCTTGCATATCCTCGTATCTGATTACATGAACCGGTATCTCTTTGGCAGATGTCCAGCTCTCTGCATGTAAACTCCACGAAAGGAGTATCTGCCTCAACTGAATGGGGAGTTCTGCCTTTTGTTTGCACATACAAAAGTCCTCATTCCCCATGTTGTCAATCACTACATCCAGAGATCTCGATGAATGCTTCGCAAACGACACCGCGACATCCAGTGGATTTCTCATAATATAGATTCCCTTGGCTTGAAATGTTCCGAGAATCGGACCTCCGTCCGGTAGATAGGTATATGCATCATGCACTTTGATATACATATTTCTCGTGATCTTCCCTGCCATATAGTTGTACGCTCTGGGAAGGAGACAATCAATTTCTTCAGAAGTCAGATTGGACGACTCGATACCAATTATACTGTCAAGAATCGATCTGGAACTGAAAATGCCATCCGTCTTTAGCGAATTGATCGAAACTTCTTCGTCCTTTTCTTTGAGCAAATTGGATATAAACGTACGAAACCATGTGTTCCCCGATTTCGGGTAGGACGCCAGATAGATAATACTGCTCATATTCCAAGCTCCGCTACTATGATGTCGACCAGTTGTATCGGACTTAAAATATCGCGATTCTTAACTAATTCTTTTAGAGCACAGCCGTTTCCCAAAATTGCGCAAAAACGGAAGAGCTCCTTTTTCCCGAGTGTCAGTTCCAGCAGAGACTTGAAATAGGAATTCCTCAGTAGCTGATTCATTTTCTCAAGCCCGGAGATCACCTTAAATTCGGTGGTAGGACCATTACTCTCTTTAAGCACAAAAAGATTGCCAACTTCTATCGGATTTATTTGATATGAGTAGCTGTCACCGATGCTGACGGCATATTTTAACAGTCCTTCTCTGACCGGTACAAGACCTTCAATGCTTTCAGTCTCATCCTCAAAGGAGCTTTTCCAGACATTGATCTGAGAAATGCCCGGGAAAATCATCGCCTTATTGTCAATCACTTTGATTGCGCAAATTTCATCTGAAATCACACTGTGATTTCTCTTTAAAAAATTGTTGGCTATAAGTGATTTCCCGGCTCCCGAATGACCCAGAAAAAGAACTGCCTTATCATTTAATACAACTGCGGCTCCATGCAATAAAAAATAGTGTCTCTGTGCCAGAAGAACAGCAAAAACAGCACTCAAAAGAAATAACCTTATTGTATCTTCGGAAGCGTTCTGATCGGCCTCAATAACAACGATATTGCCCTTTGTGACATAGAAACCGGCGACCCCTTCTACCCGAAGGATATATTCATCGGAAGATATTTCGTACCACGGACTTTTTTCTTCCGGATCATCCAGAGCGATCGGTATCTGCCCGAAAATAATTCTGACCTCAGGTATTCCTTCGCCCGGTATTAACTCCGGAAGATCCATTTCTGATTCCAACAAAAAACCGAAAGCCGAATATACCTTCTGCTTTCGTTTCTGAATGTCTGTCTTCAAAATTGATTATTCCCCTTGTATAAAAATACTAAAGTCTCTTCAAAGAATACAAATTTATGATTATCAGCTTCCTGACTTATAGATATCTGTTTCAACAGTTAAATCGAAAATTCCACCCTCGGTGTTTTTGGATGATAATTTCTCAATCACAGGTGTCGTCCATTCACTTTTCATAATGGTTCCCCCTCTATAGGTGATGTGAATGTCAGCTTCCTGACTTATATGATGCTCCGGTATACATACCGGCCTCATTAATACCGGAAATACCGCTTTCTGTTTTAGCGAACGAAAGTTTCTTGATTTCAGGTGTCGCCCATTCCTTTTTCATAATGATCCCCCCTATAGGTGATGTGAATATCAACTTCCTGACTTGTATCCAGGCAGCACAGTGGTGAACTCGATAGGCCCTACTACACCGCTCTCTGTTTCCGAATATATCAGTTTCTCAATTTCAGGGGTCGCCCATTGCTTCTTCATGATTCAGATCCTCCTCTTGTTGAGTCCGATTCATCCATCATCATTTATTTTATCACAGAACTTCTGTTTTGGGGATTCTGAAAATCAAAAAAAATATAAACATTAGCGCTCTCACGCAAATGTTTATTTGCTTCTTCAGTTAAATTATCTCTCGGAGATCCGTTAATGTAAAATATCAGCTTCCGGTCTTATACATTGTATAAAAAATAACTTCCGCATGCCCACCAAAAGGGCCGCTCTCCGTTTTAATAAATACCAGCTTCTCAATTTTGGGTGTTGCCCATTCCTTCTTCATAATTCAGATCCTCCTCTTGTTGAGTCCGATTCATCCACTGCTATTTGTTCTATCACAGAATTGCTGTTTAGAGGATTCTGAAAATAAATAAACACATAAACATTGGCGCTCTTTCGTCAATGTTTACTTGCTTCTTCAGTGAAATTATCTCTCAGATATCCGCCAATATAAAATGTCAACTTCCGGTCTTATAAAATGTAAACGATGGTGCGCCTTCTGTTATGCCGGTAAAAGGACCACTCTCTGTTTTTGCAAATAACAACTTCTCAATTTTGGGTGCAGTCCATTCCTTTTTCATAATCCATTTCCCCCTCGCTTTTTGTCTGATCAAAAGACGATTCCTTATTCGCCCAGAAAGGCTTCTTAGACGAGCATGGAACTAACTTAATCTGGTCAAACCCAAATGACAAAAATTTCTTCACATCAAAAAAAACATACCCCTTATCCTCCCGGGGTATTCTGTTCTTCGAACATACTGACTCATTTTCTCCTCGGGAGAAGCCAAGATAGCAACTTCTCTGGGGGCAGGTATACGCACAACCCGCATTTCCAAACAGAATTATTCTATCCTTTTCTTGTATATTAATCAAGAACTTATTATCATCATTTTTATCCATCGGAATAACAATCGATTTGTATAGTTTAAGAGCCGCATCAACCTTTTCAAGTGTATTAATGTTTTTGATCAGACTTGCCTTGAGATGGTATTCCGGAAAATCATTTTTGATGCGAATTGCCAGTTCGTCATTTGTACAAATAACTGAATTAATCGCTTTGTGGTGTTTTTTGAGAAGAGGAAGGGTCTCCCTGTACTTATCTTCACTGAAAAAATGATTCGTCAGTGTTAGCGCGATGCCGGTTCCTGCTTCTTCAAGTTCCGCAATTTGCTTGTCCGTCAATGCGTTTTTCTTGAGATACGGCCTGCCTCCGTAAAGCGGTGAATAATCAGCGGTATGACCGAACACACTTCGTATACGGTCCGTCCTGCAGTACATATATTCTGTCTTTAGATATTTTATGACGCTCTCGGAAGTGTAGCGCCAAATGTCCCTGCCGGAAACAGTAAACGAAAGCCGCTCGTCCATAAAATCGATTAAGTTAGTCTTCACATTAATTAAGTTTTCGTACATAGACCCTACTCTTCCTTATTCTTCTTCAGTAAATGGCCATACTTCCAACCCATGTATGGAATTTCTGATGTCCATCGTAAAATTGACTGTTCTCACAGGATCCGGATTTCCTACCTCATAAAGAGAAATAGTCCCCGGAGAAGATCCTCCGATAATACAATTTTCCCATGTCGTCAGACCTCTGCCAAATTGCTGCCTTGCCACATAATCGCCTTCAGGCACGAAAAGATCGTCCTCGCTATACTTCTTGATATTATATCTGAATTCGGATGTTTTGTTTGTATACAGAATATTGTTGTTGGGGGTATCATTCATCAACAATCCGTCGCGAAACCGCTTTACATTATGAGTACCAATCGGGATAATTCCTTTGATTTGAAGACTGTCCTGGTCATTGATTCCAAATAGAACATTGGTTTTCAGACCCGAAAAAAGGATCTCTCCATCCGCAACAGATACATTATTAATGTGAAATAAATTGCTGCAAGACGGTCCCCCTTCACGATTGGGGTCGAAAACCCGGACCCGAGGAAATTTGTTCTCATAATCGATGCGATAGCCGCAGACAAATGATTTTTCGAGCAGATCATATACTAGTATTGAATCAAAGGTCGTAGATGTGATATAGAGTTTGTCACCACAGATATCGATCTCGTGACACATGCGCATGTATCCGCATCGAAAGCGGTCAATGACCTGAAATTCTTTGTTAAGTACCAGAATCTCTCCACTGGAAGCTATGTATATGCTTCCTTTGTAGAATGATATGCCTCGCAGCCCTCTGTCTCTTCCACTGGCTTCCCACTCAATATCAAGAGTCGCCCAGTCCACCACCTGAGTATGACTGCCTTCCTCCAGATTAACCAGGTACAAGCCGCCATGGCTTTCACCTTTTTGTGCGCCTCTGACGACGGAGGTCGCAATTATCGTTGGTAGCCCTGTCATGTTGTTTCCCTGCCAATCACCTTACCCAACTTCAAGTAAACTTAGCGTATTCATTTCATTC
>Ga0209373_10003710_pt1 | contig 13848 bp, 12 predicted proteins | sample Higcelweek5metaG_FD_187173 | JGI IMG/M metagenome (GOLD analysis project Ga0209373, IMG submission 187173) | Freshwater pond sediment microbial communities from the University of Edinburgh, under environmental carbon perturbations - High... | ecosystem: Environmental > Aquatic > Freshwater >...
AAGAATTCTAAAGCCATACTATATGCTTGGTTTCCGGGGAGTGAGGGAGGTAATGCTATCGGAGAGCTACTCTTTGGAGAAAAATCTCCTAGTGCAAAATTATCCATGAGTTTCCCATATTCTGTGGGACAAATACCTATTTATTATGGTGGGCTTTCCACTGGAAGAACCTTTAACGGAAAAAAGGAAAATCGATTCCAGTCGATTTATCAAGATATGCCAAATGAGCCATTATATCCATTTGGATATGGAATTACATATACTACATTTGAGTATTCTGCTGTTTCACTAGATAAAAACATTTTACAAAAAAGAGATTTAAGTAATCATGAAAATACCGTTGATAGCATAGAAGCATCAGTGACTTTGACAAATTGCGGCGAGCGTATGGGAGTAGAGACAGTACAATTATATCTTTGTGATGTAAGTGGAAGTGTATCTAGACCAACTAGAAGGTTGAAGGGATTTCAAAAGGTGCGGCTACAACCAGGTGAAAAGAAAAAAGTTGTATTTGAAATAACAGAAAAAATGCTCCGATTCTATGATATTGACATGAATTATGTCAGCGAAGCAGGAAAATTCAGGATATTTATAGGTGAGGATAGTAAAACAATGAATGGATCGGAATTTGTGTTAGCGTGAAATTTGATGCAAAAAAAACAGGCAGTAAATCAATTATAGTTGATTTACTGCTTTTTTCTATTATTATCATACCACAAATTTACTTTTTTTTCAAGTCTTGTATTGATGTCTCGATAGTAGTAAAATCAGGTTTCAATTGTTGTTAACGTTGGGAGGATACTATAGTGAAGGAACAAGAAATATATGAGTTAATGAAGCAAGACACTTATTATTTGGAAAAGGTATTGCAGAGTAATAGTTATACAAGACAGTTTGGGTTACAATTATCTGAGCATGAGGTGTTAGAATTACTTCAGGATAGGAAATGCAGTCTTCAAGAACAGGAAAGAGTTGAATTTGGGGAAGGAATTTTGCAAAAAATAATTTTTGCTTTTTGTGATTCACCCTATATTTATCAGGATAATTATGTGGATATGATAGCACAACTACAGAATATTTTTTATTTATATAAAAATGAATCCATGGATGAATTGACAGATGATGAACTCCTTTCCTATATGAAAGAAAAATTTGAAAATGAGTGTCAGGGTTCGGTGGAGCATTTGGAAGATACATGTCTAGAAGGTTTTGCACGAATGATTCGTGCAGGAACTTGTAGATTCATGGGTGCAAATAATGAATGGAGTGAAGAATGAGCCGGTATGTGATATCAAATAAGGATAAAGAATGCATTTATTCGATGGATGAATTAATGCCGATTGTTGCATGGCTAACAGAAAAATATACTTCAAAAGAAAGTACATCTGTTTCATATAATATTGCACGACAATTAATGGGTGCTGTGCTTTATTGTATTCGTGAACTTGCGGTGACAGAAGATCTAGAAACTGCAGCATTAAATCTCAATAAAAAACAATTGGCGAAAGATGCTTATGAAAAAGGATATGAGCTTGTCATTGCAAAGGTTAATCAGACACAAGAAATGTATCATACTATGCTGCAGTGCTTTCATGCATATGGAAATCAAAATTATTATGATACTGCGGTAAAGGGAATAGAGGGATTCTTGAAATGTTATGATGTCAGGTATCATCCCCAAAATAACATTATTACAATGGATTATCCCGTTTTGTTGATATTTGATCAAATGTGCGGAGTTGATTTGATTTATCAATATCTTAATTGTATTCGTTTGGAACAGATGTTTTTAAGTCAATTACCAGAAAATTTTATACAGAATACTCTAGTGAGATATCATTGTGATTATGAAGAATTGTTTGTGAATATCTGTAGCATTGTATTACATAACATATGATTGTAGAGAAAAAGATTTCAGAAAAGAAATTTACAGAAAAGGAATACGCTGAAATTAGAAGATTTGCTCTTAATGGAACAGATGAAGAATTGAAAGAAAAACTGATGAAATTTACAGAAGTACTGGTTGATAAAGGATATCATAAAGACGGAGAACTTCTCGCTTATCTCCAAGCAGATTTAAGTAATTTTGCAGTAGAATTACGAAATATGTCGAGTAATAATCATTTTACACTCTAATTAAAACACTCCGGTACATCATGTGTTAAAGAAGTATCGGAGTGTTTATAAATTATTTTTAGATTTTTTCAAATACCGATTTCGGTTGACCACAGATAGGACATTCATAACTTTCTGGTAAATCTTCAAAAGGAATATCGCCATCATATTCATAACCACAAACAGTACATTTCCAAATATCTTTTTTTACAGTAGATTCTGGTTTATCTTCTTCAGGAATATAGGTGGGTGCATTTTTGGGACTCGTTCCTTTTATTACTTTATGATAATAAGAATAAGTCATTGCCTCTGCCTCGCCATATATATCACCGTCTATTAATTCACCTAAGAAAATTGTATGGGATGAAGTCTCTGTTTCACCGATTACTTTAAATACCATATAGCCACAAGAATCAGAAATAATAGGAAGTCCTTCTTTTGTTTCATAAGAAATTTTCGCAAATTTATCTATATCTTTACCAGATTGAAAACCAAAGGTTCCAATCAAAGCAGGATTACTGTCTATCGATAGAATAGAAACGGCAAATTTACCAGTACTCCGGATACAGGAATTTGTAAAATTGTCGTGATTCATACTGAGGGCAACAGTTACGGGAGAAGAGGTGATCTGCATGACACTGTTTGCGATACATCCAGTGGGACGAATTCCGTCCAATGTAGAAATAACATAAACACCATAAGAAAGATTTCTTAGAACATTTGTATTCATAATATAACCGCCTTTCGTGGAATAAAATAATAGCATATCATAGTAATGATTGCTATTATTAAAATATTATATCGATATCATATGTACATGTCAATGAAATTCTAAAGTAGCTGCAAAACAGACTGTAAAAGGTTGTAAGATTGGGAGATTTAGAGTGGAATTAGAAAGTGAGATATGTTAGAATATTAATTATGGATAAAAGGAGAGTAACATCATGGTAAGTCATATTGTAATGTGGAATTTTAGAAAAGATATAGCTGAAGAAGATAGAAAAAAAGTGGCGAGAAATATGAAGATAAATTTAGAAGGTTTAATCGATAAAGTACCAGGACTCTTAAGTGTAAAGGTTATTGAAACGCCGATTTTGTCAAGCACACATGACCTTGCTTTAATCACACAATTAGAGTCAGAAAATTCAATTATGGTTTATGCAAATCATCCAGATCATATTTATGTTGCAGATACCTATGTTAGGCCATATGTCACTGATCGTGTATGCCTAGATTATGTGTTGTAATATGTGAACAGTGGTGTGTATGGTAAGGCATAGTGGGCAGAGAACATGAGAATGGTATAATGCTTAGGCATTATTTGCTGGAGGGAATGCGATGGATGTTAGGAACTTAGTAGATAGGATGACACTTGATGAAAAAGCCTCGCTTTGTTCAGGAGAAGACTTTTGGCATACAAAAGCAATAGAAAGACTCAATATACCAAGTATGATGGTCAGCGATGGACCTCATGGACTTAGAAAGCAAGATATGGAGTTGGCACAACCTCAAATAAACGAGAGCATAAAAGCTGTCTGTTTTCCTACAGCATGTGCAACGGCAGCATCTTTTGACAGAGAACTGATATATGAAATGGGGCAGGCAATCGGTGAAGAGTGTCAAAAGGAAGATGTCGGTGTAGTATTAGGCCCAGCAGTAAATATTAAGCGTTCACCATTATGTGGACGCAATTTTGAGTATTTTTCGGAAGATCCTTATTTGGCTACAGAGATGGCTACTTCACATATAAAAGGTGTTCAGAGTAAGAATGTAGGGACAAGTATTAAACATTATTTGGGAAATAATCAAGAGCATAGAAGAATGACATCAAGTTCTCAAATAGATGCGAGGACCTTACGCGAGATTTATCTTGCTGCTTTTGAAGGAGCGATAAAGACATCTAAGCCATGGACGGTGATGTGTTCCTATAATAAAGTAAATGGAGAGCAAGTATCTGAGAGTAAACGTTTTCTGAATGATATTCTTCGCGATGAGTGGGGTTATGATGGCTTTGTGGTAAGCGACTGGGGTGCGGTAAGAGACAGGACTATTGGACTAAAAGCCGGACTAGAGCTTGAGATGCCTTCGTCTGGTGGAGTGAATGATAGAAGAATAGTACAGGCGGTTAAGGATGGAGTGCTTGAAGAGGAAATACTAAACAAAGCATGCGAGAGAATTTTAACTATTGTTTTTAGATATTTTGAGAACAGAATGCCAAATACGGAATGGAATAAAGAAGAACATCATAAATTGTCTCGCAGGATAGCAGGCGAGAGTGTAGTGTTATTGAAAAACAATGGTGTACTTCCTTTACATGAGAAGCAGAGAGTGGCAATGATAGGACTTTTTGCTAAGAGCCCACGTTATCAAGGCGGAGGTAGCTCTCATATTAATTCATTTAGGGTAGAGTCTGTAATGGATGCGGTTCAAGAAAAACTTGGCGAGTGTATGGGGAAGATTACATATTCGCAGGGTTATGAAGTGACGGAGGATATTGTTAATCAGGTATTAATTGATGAAGCAGTGGATGCGGCAGAAAAGGCGGAGGTTGCAGTAGTATTTGCGGGACTGCCAGATGATTTTGAATCTGAAGGTTATGACAGGACACATATGTCATTGCCCAATTGTCAAAATGCACTTATAGAAGCAGTATCTAAGGTACAGTCCAATATAGTGGTTGTTTTACATAATGGATCCCCTGTTGAGATGCCCTGGATAGATAGTACTGCCGGTATTATAGAAGCATATCTCGGAGGACAGGCAATAGGTGGTGCTGTTGTAGATGTGCTTTATGGAGAGGTAAATCCGAGCGGTAAATTAGCAGAGACGTTTCCATTACGAATGGAGGATACGCCTTCTTATCTGTTTTATGGTGGCGAAAAGGATATTACAGAATACCGTGAGGGTATTTTTGTGGGATATCGTTATTATGATAAAAAGAAAATGGAGGTTCTATTTCCCTTTGGATATGGACTTAGTTATACGACATTTTCCTATGCAAATTTTAATTTAGATAAAGAGCGGATGAAGGATACTGAAGAACTAGCGGTGTCAGTTGATGTAACAAATATAGGAAATCGGTTTGGCAAAGAAGTTGTGCAGTTATATATTGAGGATAAGGTTAGTACACCAATCAGACCGATACGTGAATTAAAAGAATTTGCAAAGGTGGCATTGTATCCGGGAGAGACTAAGAAAATCACATTTTTGATAGGGAAGCGTGCTTTTGCATATTACAATGTACAAATTAATGACTGGCATGTGGAGAGTGGAGAATTTATTGTCCAATTAGGACAGTCTTCAAGGAATATTGTGTGTCATAAAACGGTTATGGTGGAATCAACAGTAAAGCTACAAATCATATATGATGACAATTCAACGATAGGAGATATCCTTGCCGATCCAAAAGCAGCTGAAGTGATAAGGCCTATGCTGGAACTATATAATAGCAATAATTTTATGGGGGCATGTGAGGAACCAGGGCAGGAAAAGGGAACTGCGAAAGCAGCAATCAGTGATGAGATGACGAAAGCAATGCTGGGATATATGCCTTTACGACAGGTATTAAGCTTTGCACCGGGCTTATATTCCTATGAAGAATTACTAGAAATCATAGATATATTAAATGAACAATCATAATATTCTGAATTTTAACGTATATTAATATAATTTAATATAATTTAACAAAAGTAGTTTAAATTTCCAAGAAAACATTATATAATGAAAGATATTAGAAACAAAAATATATAGAAGGACTGATAACACATCATGAAAAATATCGCCATAATTTCATCAGGTATCATTGTAAATCATGCCAGTAGAATGATTGCTGGAATTAGGAAATGCATTAATGAGCAAGATGCCAATGCATTTGTTTTTACTTGCGCAAGACGATACGAGAAAAATATGGAACATGACATAGGAGAGTATAATATCTATACACTCCCTAATTTCGAGCAATTTGATGGTGTTATTTTGGTAAATAGTACGGTTGGTTCAGATGAAGTGTTGGAAACACTTGCCTATAAGATAGAACAGGCAAATATCCCGGCAGTTTGTATCGAACGTGAAGATTCCAATATGTACAATGTTTATATTGACAATAAGCAAGCAATGAAAGAAATCGTCTCACATTTTGTGAAGGTACATGGTTTTACACGGTTAAACTATATATCTGGTCCACTGAGTAATGAAGAAGCAGTGGAACGTATGGAAGCTTATTTAGATACACTTCGTGAAAATAATATTCCTATTGAACAGGAACGCATTTACTATAAAGGAACTTTTTTAAAGGATAGTGGAATGGAGGCGGCAGAATACTTTTTAAATTCAAGACTTCCGCGTCCTCAGGCAATTATATCAGCTAATGATGTGATGATACTTGGTGCCTATGAGGTTTTAACGAACCATGGGATACAGGTTCCTGAAGAAATTGCGATATCTGGGTTTGATGATGACTTTGATGCTAAGTGCCATGTGCCATCCATTACTTCTGTTGCAAGAAAACAGGAAGAAGTTGGATATACTGCATGCAAGAAACTCTTAAGTGGCATGACGCAAGAGGATAGAGGTGCATGTCTGGAGGTTAAGACCGAAGCGGTTTTCAGGGAGAGTTGTGGCTGTAAAATTCACACGCATATTGATAATGTTGGGTTTCGCAAAATGCATTTTGAGCAAAAAAAGAACGACGAGAAATACCTGGACATTACGAAGAGTATGTCTGTTGATTTGACAAGTGTTGAATCATTTGAACAATTGAAGATGTATTTGAAGTTATATATTCCTAAGATGGAGTGCGAGGAAATGTACTTTTTCCTATGTGATGATTTTTCAAATGAAGATGATAAACTGAATCTGTATAAAGAGAGTACTGAGGAAGAGAACTATCTAAGAAAAGGGTATGGTGACGCAACAAAACTATTAGTTGGGTTTGATGGCGACCACTATATGGAGAATGAGAATATTGATTTTGCTGGACTGCTTCAAGTTATTAAGGATGCAGAGAAGAAGCATCTTCTTTATACAGTATCACCAATACATTTCAGAGACCGATGTTTTGGATACTGTGTGATTGGAAATGATACATTTTCAACACAAAATCACTTGTTCTATACATGGCTCATGAATATTGGAAATGCAATTGAAACAATTAGAAAACAAATGCTCATGCGTACCATGATTAGTAAATTAGATTTGGTATGGAGTTATGACACATTGACAGGGGTATATAATCGATCTGGCTTTCGTAAATATGGAAGAAAAGTTTGGGAAGAGGGAGAGCTTAAAAATTGCAATATAATGATATTGTTTATGGATTTAGATGGATTGAAGAAGGTGAATGATACTTATGGACATGAAGAAGGCGACCGATTCCTTAAGACATTTGCTATTATTTTAAAAGAAAAGAAGCGTCACGGTGAAGCAATTATGCGTTACGGTGGTGATGAATTTGTAATTATTGCAAGTTGTGTAGATGAGCAGTATGCGAATGATTATGTTGATATGCTATATGAAGAAATGCGCATATTTAATAGCACTTCAGATTGGAAATATAGACTTGAGGCAAGTATTGGATACTATATTGCAAATCCAAATGCAGGTGACATTATGGAAGATGCAATTGAAGAGGCTGATCGCAGGATGTACGAGAACAAGAAAAAGAGAAAGAAAATGAGTGGGCAGGATATACAATATAATATGGAGATGAATGAAAAGTATGGGAGTAGAACGTAATTTTAGTAAGGATTTTGTATGGGGAACGGCCTCATCCTCTTATCAAATAGAAGGTGCGGTAGATGCGGACGGTAAAGGTAAGAGCATTTGGGATGTTTTTGTAAAAGAAGAAGGTAAAATATATGAAGGGCGAGATGCTTCTGTTGCCTGTGAGTTTTATATACGATATAAAGATGACATTAAACTGATGAAAGAATGCGGAATCAAGGCATATCGTTTTTCATTAAATTGGACAAGAATATTGCCTGATGGAATCGGTCAGGTAAATGAAAAAGGGATTGATTTCTATAATGCAGTGATAGATGAATTGCTGGCAAATGATATTGAACCATTTATCACCTTATTTCACTGGGAATATCCTTATGCGTTGCATAAAAAGGGTGGGTGGCTTAATGATGATTCAGTAGATTGGTTTGCAGAATATGCAGCGTTGGTTGCAGAACGGTTTTCTGATCGAGTCACTAAGTTTATAACAATTAATGAGCCACAGTGTTTTATTGGACTCGGTTATTTGAAAGGTTGTAATGCACCGGGATTGCAATGCATGAATGCTGATTTATTTCAAATGGCGCATAATGCACTAAAGGCTCACGGAGCTGCTGTGAAGGAATTGCGTGAGCACGCTAAACAGAAGATAGAAATTGGATTTGCTCCGACGGGTCAAATTAGCTTTCCAGAGACGCTCAGTCAAAATGATATAGAAGCAACTAGGAGACATTTGTTTTCGTGTCCAGAGGGCATGGGAAATTGGACATGGAATTTGGCATGGTGGATGGATCCAGTACTGCTGGGTCATTATCCAGAAGATGGTTTAGTAAAGTATAAGGATTATTTGCCTGAAATCACAGAGGAAGATATGAAGCTTATTTCGCAACCAATCGATTTTCTTGGACAGAATATTTATAATGGAGAGATGATACGTGCGAGCAAGGATGCAGAATGGGAAGTGGTTACCAAATATGCCGGATTTCCGAGGACATCAATGAATTGGCCAGTAGCCTATGAATGTTTGTACTGGGGGCCCAAATTAATAAGTGAGCGCTATAAAGGTATTCCCATTTATATTACCGAAAATGGTATGGCCTGTCATGATACTGTTTCGCTCGATGAAAAAGTACATGATCCTAATCGTATTGATTTTCTGGCACGTTATTTAGGACGACTTAAGGATGCTATTGCAGAAGGTATTGATATCAGGGGATATTTCCAATGGGCATTTACAGACAATTTCGAGTGGGGTGAAGGGTTCAACGAAAGATTTGGACTTGTATATGTTGATTTTCCGACACAAAAGAGAGTCTTAAAGGATTCGGCTTATTGGTATAGGGGTATAATTGAAACAAATGGATCCGATTTATAAAAAAGAGTTGACAAAATAAAAAAAAAGTGTATGATTGTATTAAGAACATAATACAGTAATACACTTTTATAGTTCTTGTATGGTGTTCAAAATGGAAGGAAGGATTGATAAAATGGCATGGAAACTTGACGGAGACAGACCAATATATGCGCAAATTATCGATGAGATTCAAATAAGAATCGTCGCCGGTATTTATGTAGCGGGAGATAAGATCCCATCAGTTCGGGAACTTGCTGCGGAAGCAGCAGTCAATCCCAATACAATGCAGAAAGCATTGTCAGAACTAGAAAAAAGCGGCTTGATTAGTACAATGCGAACAAGTGGCAGAATCGTAACGGAGGATACAAAGATGATTGATGAAGTCAAAGCTCGCTTGGCAACAGAACAAATCAATGTGTTTTTTGAAAAAATGAACCAATTCGGATTCAGCAATAAAGAGACTTTAGAATTGATTCAAAAAGAAGCAAAGGGGGAAACAAAGTGAGCATATTACTTGAATGTCACAATTTAACAAAGAAATACGGCACTACAACTGCATTGGATAATTTGAATCTTTCAATTGAAAGTGGTAAAATTATAGGACTTCTCGGACCCAATGGTAGTGGGAAAACTACATTAATTAAATTAATTAATGGTTTGCTGACACCAACCGCAGGGAGTGTTGAAATCAAAGGAATTACTCCAGGCGTTGAAACTAAGAGGATTATTTCATATCTTCCAGAAAAAACTTATTTAAACTCATGGATGAAAGTAGAAGAATTGGTAGAGTATTTCTCTGATTTTTATGCAGATTTTAGAAAAGACAGAGCTTATACAATGCTTCAGAATCTTGGAATAAATCCTGAGAGCAAACTTCGAACATTATCAAAAGGGACCAAGGAGAAAGTACAGCTAATTCTTGTGATGAGCCGTGAGGCAGAGCTCTATGTCCTAGATGAACCAATTGCTGGGGTAGATCCAGCAGCAAGAGACTATATACTAAATACAATTATTACTAATTATAATGAAAATGCTTCTATTTTAATTTCCACTCATTTAATCTCTGATATTGAGTCAGTACTTGATGATGTAATATTTATCAAAAATGGTGAAGTGACTTTGCATTCTGCGGTCGATGAAATAAGGGAGAAAAACAATAAGTCGGTAGACGCTTTGTTCAGGGAGGTGTTTGCATGTTAGGAAAATTAATAAAACACGAGTGGAATGCTACTATGAAGGTGCTGCTCCCAGCAAATGCTGTGCTTATTCTAATTACGATTATTGGAAGAATTATGCTAGGAACAAAGTTATTTGAAACAGATAATGAAGTTGTTATGGTAATCGGGACTTTAAGTTTAACACTTTATATTTTAAGCTTATTTACAGTCAGTATTGCTTGTTCTATCTACTTGGCGGTCAGATTTTATAAAACCGTGTATAGTGATGAAAGTTATCTGCTTCATACACTGCCTGTAACGACGCATGAAATTATCTGCGCTAAAACATTAGTTGGTACTATATGGATTCTAATCACGAGCATTTTTGTTGTAGGCTCGGCGGCAGTTTTGATTATTGGAAGTGTTAGTCCATCGGAGATGCAGACACTGTATAGAGATATTGCCTATGGCATTGATACTTATTTTGCAGGTTCATCATTTACGGCGATGGTTATTCTAGTAATATTTATGTTTATTTTAAGTTCAGTTTATTCCATACTATGGATTTTCTTATCAATTTCACTAGGACAATTGATGACAAAGCATAAAGTACTTGGTTCTTTTATAGCATATGGTGTTTTATACTTCTTAATGCAGATTATTACAACAATTTCTATGTTTGCAACTGGCGTGTGGAAGAAGGCCATGAATTTAAACAGTGCTGAGGGCGTTATAGATTACTTTAATGCAGTCTTTATTATGTCAGTAGCAATAACATTGGTTTTTAGTGTGATAAGTTATTTTGTTACTAGCTATATGATGAAGAATAAGTTAAACCTAGATTGATGCTTTATATTGCAGAAAAAGCAGGTATAGAAGAACAAGTTTTTCTCGAAAACTCCCTATTTATCAACGATGTTATCAGCTAGATCGTTATATTTGTAGTGACATATAGTTGGAAATGTTGTATAATGGAAATTATTCATAAGAAGGTTGGAATAAATTAGGAGACGGATATAATGCAATGCGGTGATAATGCATACAAAGTGTCAATTATAGAGAAAAAGTTTGATTTTCATTTATTTTATGTGGAGTGTGAAGAGTTTTGCAGACGTAGAGGATTAGACTTAAAGAAGATTCGTTCGGTACAGTTGCTGATTGAAGAGGTAGTTATTAATCATTTGCTGATACATGCAATGAATGTTGAGTTTTCTATTATATGTTTGGATAATCATGAGGCTAGAATTGATTTTATGTATGACGGAGAAAAGTATAATCTTTTCGAGGTTGAAGATGAAAAAGAATTATCTTTTATTTTAATTAAGTGTTTAACAGGAGAGTACCGATATCATTATGACAAAGTCAATAAATTATCCATTGATGTAAAGCAACCTAAACAATAAATAGAACCGGGGGATTAATCCTCCGGTTCTTCTTCACTATATGGGGTGATATCTTCACAGTTTGTATTAGATGGCAAAGTCATAAGTACTTTATCAATTCGCGTTTTGTCCATATCTGCAACCTGTAATACAATTTCGTTGTTGAGTACAACAGATTCTTTTTCCTCAGGAATACGATCCAGTTTTTCGATAATCAGACCACCGATGGAATCATAGTCATCTGAATAAAGCATTAGCTCAGGGGGTAACTCTAGCGCATCATTTATATCATCGAGCTTCATGGAGCCTTCGATTAAATACTCATAGTCACCATTCTTCTGTATGTAGTCTTGTTCATCAGCATCAAATTCATCTCTAATCTCACCTACAATTTCTTCTAAAAGATCCTCTAAAGTAATTAGACCGGCAGTAGCGCCATATTCATCCAATACCATGACCATACCAATCGAGTTTTCACGCATTTCTAAAAGAAGTTCAGAGGTCTTTTTATATTCAAAAGTGAAATTTGCATCTCGCATGATATCACGGATGTGAAAATCCTCCCAACGTTCATAGAATAACATATCTTTAATGTTGATTAATCCAATTATATTATCATTGGTATTTTCATAAATTGGAAGTCTTGTGTATTTTTCTTCCAGAAATACTTTTCGTACCTCTTCCCAGGTGGCATCAATATTTACACTAGACATGTCTACACGGGGAATCATAATATCTTTGGCGAGAGAATCTCCAAAGTCAAATACATTATATATCATTTGACGTTCTTCTTTTTCAATCACACCATCTTCATGACTTACATCTACGATGGTTCTAAGTTCATTTTCTGTCATAGCTGAGTGGATTGCTGATACGTCAATGCGAAATAAATGCATGATACCATCTGACAACTTATTTATAATAAAAATGATGGGAGTCAGTACCTTAATAACTACCAAAATGATTGATGCATAATAAAGGGAAATCTTTTCAGAATAGAAAGTGGCCAGATTTTTAGGAGTTATTTCACCAAATACTAATATCAATAAAGTCAATATACCCGTCATGACTCCAACACTTGTACTTCCCCATATTGTAATCGCCAATGAAGTAGCAATTGCCGAGGCAGAAATATTAATTATATTATTTGCAATGAGTACAGCACTAAGTAGTTTACTGCGTTGATCAAGTAATTTTAGGACACGTGTAGCACGTTTATCACCCTCATTCATAAGGGTACGCAAACGTATCTTATTTACAGTAATGAACGCGGTTTCAGCTGATGAAAAAAAAGCAGATAAAAATAGTAAAAGAATCAAAAATCCCCATTGCAAGACACCATCGGTATCCAAAATAATATCACTCCTTATATAAATGAAATATGTACTAGTATCAATAGGAATATTACAGCATATATACATGAATTGTCAAGTAAATAGCGGGAAACGTATGTTTGCTTTTGCAAATTGTATATGTTATAATATAAAAAATATACAAAAAAGGTCTAAAGCAGGAGAAAAAGTGAAAATCATACATTGCGCGGACGTGCATTTGGATTCAAAGATGGAAATAAATCTAACAAAAGAGCAGGCAAAGCAGAGGAAGCAAGAACTCCTGCTTACTTTTTGTGCAATGGTGGATTATGCTACCGCACATGAGGTGCGTGTGATTATGATAGCAGGAGACTTGTTTGATACAAGTAGGATTTCTATCAGGACACAAGATATCGTTTGGGATGCGATTTTAAAACATCCAGAGATTGACTTTCTTTATATTAGAGGAAATCATGGTAAAGAGAAAAGAAATATGGCAAGTGGGTCAAATGAAGATGGGTTTTTAAAAGATAGAGAAACTGTTCCTCATAATTTGAAATTATTTGGAGCAGATTGGAGCACTTATGTTTATGGAAATGTTGCAATTACAGGAACTGAACTTTGTGCGGAGAATAGTAGAAAAATTTATGACACACTCCTTTTAGAGCAAGGTGTAATCAACATCGTTGTCTTACATGGACAGGAATCAAATTATTACGGTGGAGAACAAACAGAAATCGTGAATTTGCGTGAGTTAAAAGGAAAAAACATTGACTATCTAGCGCTTGGGCATTTGCACAGTTATAAAA
>Ga0209373_10003712_pt1 | contig 13832 bp, 9 predicted proteins | sample Higcelweek5metaG_FD_187173 | JGI IMG/M metagenome (GOLD analysis project Ga0209373, IMG submission 187173) | Freshwater pond sediment microbial communities from the University of Edinburgh, under environmental carbon perturbations - High... | ecosystem: Environmental > Aquatic > Freshwater >...
TCCCATTCCGAACAGAGAAGTTAAGCCTGTCCACGTCGATGGTACTGCCGAAAGGTGGGAGAGTAGATAGCCGCCGTTTTAAAGCCCTCAGATATTAATTTATCTGAGGGCTTTTTTTATTGGACTTATCTGAGAGTTAATTGTTGAACTGTTGAATCGTTGAACTGTTGAATTGTTGAATCGTTCAATTGTTGAATCGTTGAAGATTGAGTGCAAAGCTTTTAGTCGTCGGGGAACAAATCCTGATTACTTTTTGTCGGTAATGCCATAAGCTACCCAGCTGGTTTGTGGTTCGGCCAGTTTCACTACTTTCTTGCCTAATGCGTAGTTTTTCTCAAGCTTTAACAAGAGCGTATTCAACGTTTCTGTTTTTGCTTTCAATTCGCTTTTAAGTCTTTCCTGTTCGTTGTTCAGTACATCCGCTTGCAGCAGATCAGCATTCATTTCGTTGGTAAACAATGGTAATTCAATACCATAGCGACTATTGTTTTGACATTTAATTTGATGTTCGACGACAGAACCGTCGCCTTTGTTTTCAGTTCGCTGAACGATAAGTTAGATGATTTTGTTGCCATGATTTTGTTTTTATTTGTTTCATATAAACAGTCTCTCCTAATTTTTTCTTCAAATTTCTGTTTTCTTACCCATTCCCCTGCGGGTACTCTAGAAAAAATGCTACACAAAAAAAATATCTTAAAATTATTCATGAATTTACATTGTAATGTGTGAATAAAGCTTTATGTCTTAATATAGTGAATATTTATAGTGTATTTATTCATTGTACTGTAACTGTATTTTAATACAGTTATACAGAGTCTATAATAAAGAACCCTTAACTTTGCTTCGTAGTAATTATTCCGATTTTGAATAGGTAAGTCGAAAAAATATATACTACAAACTTGTCGGAGCAGATATCGGCTTTCCAAATCTTCCAAAACTGCACGAATGATAAATTTTAAGATCAGGGTGAATTGTGCAATTGTTTACAGCTATTTTTTTGTAAAACCTATCAAAATACTAATCAACAGTTATCAATAAGTACAAGCGTACTCATCTTGCTGCATGTAGCACATTGTGCTGTGTCCGGTAAATATTAGCGTCTCTATTTTTTACTAAATATATTGAATACACTAATTAATTTTATTAAAAAAAGCAATGTTTATGGATGCTTCTACATTTTACAAAAAGTCCCACTTGGTGGGCATGCGCTCTCGGCTCAGGTTGTCGGGGATACTGGTTTTGTTTTGCTTGATGGGTATTGGTGAGGTAATGGGTGCTACCTATTCTCACTCAATTACATCAACAACATGGACTGCTTATGGTAGTCAAACACTAAATGGTGTTGCATGGACAGCCACGGCAACCGGTGGTGCCTATTGGGGTTATGATGCGACAAAAGGACAGCAATTTGGATCCGCAAATAATCCGGCAAAACCCCTTACCTTATCAACAACAGGAATATCCGGTACGATTACTTCAGTTAAAGTTACTACCTCAGGGGCTTCAAGTATAGCGGGAACTGTTTCAGTTTCGGTAGGAGGAACGGTTTTTAGTCCGGCCAGTGCAGCATTGACTGCAACAAGTACAGCATATACCTTTACAGGTTCGAAAAGCGGCGAGATTAAAATAACCTGGACTCAAACATCATCAAAAGCTTTATACATAAAAGCTATTGAAGTGACATATTCCTCATCCAGTCAAACCGCTACTCCTGCTTTCTCGCCTGCAGGAGGATCTTATGCTTCTGCTCAGAGTGTAACATTGTCATCAACAACATCGGGTGCAAAGATTTATTATACTACGAACGGTTCAGAGCCCACAAGCTCAAGCACTTTGTACTCGGGCGCTATAGCAGTAAGTTCTACAACTACTATTAAGACAATTGCTTACGATGCAAGCAATGCAAATCCAAGTAGTGTTGCTTCTGCTACTTATACAATTACTGCACCAGCAGTAGGCGAGCCTACTAATCATGCCACAGCATTTACTGCTACTACCAATACTAGCAGTCAGATAACTGTTACATGGACTGATGCCACCGGAGCAACAGCGCCAGCCGGCTACTTGGTAAAAGCATCGACAGGAACTCCAACAGCTCCAGTTGATGGAACTGCCGAAACAGATGGAACTTTAGTGAAAAATATTGCAAAAGGGACTCAATTAGTAGTGTTTACTGGTTTATCTGCTTCCACTACTTATAATTTTGCTATCTGGCCTTACACCAATAGTGGTTCTGCTATTGATTATAAAACAGGAAGCCAGCCAACAGCAAGTGCGACGACTGCACCAACTTCAACACCACTTGCAGCGCCAGTTGCAACTGTCGCTACTGGTATTTCTGCTACAGGGTTCACCGCCAACTGGGATGCAGTTGCTGGTGCAACCGCTTATGACGTGAATGTATATACGAAAACTGCTGGAAGTGGAACTGCAAATATACTTTCAGAAAACTTTGATGGATTTTCACTTGGAGCTACCGGAGTTGGAGCAAATTCAACTGATGTATCAACAACATTAGATACAAAAACACAAACAACAGGTTGGACGGGATTAAAAATATATGATGCAGGAGGAACTGCCAAAATGGGAAGCTCTTCGGTATTAGGTTATATAGTTACACCTGCAATTGATTTATCGGGCAATTCCGGCAATTTCAATATCTCTTTCAAATCGATGGCCTGGAGTGGCGATGCTACCTCTTTTAAAATATATTTGAATGATGTATTGGTTAGCACTGTTACTCCTTTGAATAATGATGTAAATTACACACTTTCTGATTTTTCAATTGATTTAACTAGCGGTACTGCCAGTTCGAAAATAAAATTCGAAGGAAGCGTAGCTGCTAAAGGTCGTTTCTTTTTAGAAGATTTAGTAATAAGCCAGGGTAGCGCTTCATCTTCGTCTCCTATTTCCGGTTCTCCATTTGCTGTAACCGGCTCAACAAACAAAGTGTTGACGGGCTTAATCAATGGGACAGCTTATTATTATACAGTAGTAGCAAAAAAAGGAGCTGAAAGTTCGGTTGCTTCTAACGAAATAACTGTTACGACTTCTGTATCAACAAACACTGGCAATATTACCGCAGGCTCGCCTTGTATTATATCTGCAAATGGTAAACTTGTAGTGAGCCAGATCTCTGATAATTCTACAGTTCGGGTATTTGATACAATGGGTAGAATGTTAGCAAACAGGATTTCGGTTAATGGTTCAATTGAAATACCATTACAAGTTGTAGGCATATACACAGTTCGAGTAGATTCGGGAACTAAGAACTGGACTGTAAAAGTTGTAAATAACAAATAATTTATTTACAAATCTTATTCAATGGCTGAAAGTGGGTTTCACAATTTGTAAAAGCGATTGCAAATTGTGAACCCATGATTCAAACAACAATTTCTAGCATTGATATGCTTTTGCGAATCATCATTTTACAAATAAAAAGGACAACTATATATATAATGAAGAAAATTCTCTTTTCAATCTCAAATTACCCAGGACATTGTCGTGCACAAGTCAGCGTGTTGATTAGTACTCTGTTTGTATTACTTGCAAGCTCTGTTTTTGCTGTTATTCCTTCGGGGTATTACAACACAGCTACCGGAACCGGAGCCACACTTAAAACACAACTATACAGTATTGTCAGTGGACATAATGCCAAATCGTACGATTATCTCTGGACTGCCTTTCAAACGACCGATGTAAAAAGCAACGGAAAGGTATGGGACATGTATTCGGATATTCCGAACGGAACACCGCCTTATGAGTTTAGCTTTATTAGTGAGCAATGTGGTAATTATAGTGCAGAGGGCGATTGTTACAACCGTGAGCACTCGGTTCCACAGAGTTGGTTCAACGAAGCTACTCCTATGAAATCCGATTTATTTCACTTATATCCCACGGATGGGAAAGTGAATGGCTTGCGTAGCAATTATCCTTTTGGAGAAGTTAGCTCTCCAAGTTCAACCTCACGAAATGGCAGTAAACTTGGTAGTTGTAGTTATCCGGGTTATTCGGGAACTGTGTTCGAACCCATTGATGAATACAAGGGCGACTTTGCCCGCACCTATTTTTATATGGCTACACGCTATGAGAATGTAATTGCCAATTGGTATAGCAATAGCACCGAAGCCAATGCCGTACTACAAAATAACGCTTTCCCGGTTTACGAAACATGGTTTCTGAATATGCTGGGCGAATGGCACATACAAGATCCTGTTTCGGCAAAAGAAACAGCGCGTAACGATGCTGTGTATAGCATACAGGGAAACAGAAATCCGTTTATCGACCATCCGGAATATGTATATGCCATTTGGGGTGTGGGACAAACCGGCACAACTGACCCGATTAATTACCCGACTGCTTTTTCGGCTCGTAATATTAAACTGCAATGGACCGATGCCACCGGAGCTGTAGCGCCGCAGAAATACCTGATACGCATGAGTGCAACTGGGTTTAACGATATAAAAGTACCAGCAGATGGTATGGATTATCCCGATAGTGCAACCGATAAAAACATAAACGCCGGAGTGCAACAGGTTTGGTTTAATAATCTAAACGCCGGAACATACTATTTTAAAATTTACGGTTACACCGGAAGCGGTGCAACTGCCAAATACAAAACTGATGGCGAAGTGCCACAAACAACAAAAATTATTTATTAAAAAAATAAGATATGAAAAGAAATTATTTTATAAAAACAATGCTGCTGGCAGTGATACTGCTGGTAGGAAGTGGGAGCATAGGTGCAGCTACTGCCACTTATACTATTGCTTCTACTAGTTCTGTAACAACATCAGGAACAGCTCCTACGGGTTCAGGTGCTACCTATTCTCAAACTTACACAACTACTAAAGGGCAAATAACCGGCGGTAAATCAGCTACATTAACACTCTCAGGCTATGCTGGTAACAAAATAACCAGTATTGTGTTAAGTATGAAGTCGAATACATCAGCTGGAGCAGGATCTTTAAATGTCGTAGCTGGCACAACAAAGATTGCAACTGCATCAGGTGAGTTCAATACTTCTGCATGGAATAGCGCATGGAGCACATCATACGTAAATATTACAAAAACACCTACTGCTTATAGTATTAAAAGTGGCGAAAATGTAGTCGTAACTATCGCAGCAACTGCGAATAGTTTATATATTCAAAGCTATTCGATAACGTATGCAGCAGGTGTCATTACCACTGCTCCAACCCTTACAACCCCTACTGCTACAGCCATTACTGCTTCAACAGCCACACTGGGAGCTAATGTAACAGCTGATGGAGGTGCGACGTTAAGTGCTCGTGGTACGGTTTGGGGAACAACTGCCAGTCCTACAGGAAATGCCGTAGCAGCAAGCGGGACAACTACCGGCGTATTTACGCATGCAAGAACCGGGTTTACAGCCAATACTAAATATTATTATCGCGGTTACGCAACGAATAGTGCGGGAACGGCATACTCACCGGATGGCACTTTTACCACTTTACCAAATGCACCCGGTGTAGGTGCTGGAAGTGGCGCTACTACAAATTCGTTGGTTGCCAACTGGACTGCCCCAGCGGGTGGAAGTGCTGCTTTTACCTACGAAATTCAGGTGGATGATAACAGCGATTTTTCATCACCGGCTTTTACGCAGAGCAGTATAGCTTCATCAAGCACTTCTGTAACTGCTACAGGATTAGCATCAGGTACTGATTATTATTATCGCGTAAGGGCAACAAATGCCACCGGAAGTTCGGCATGGTCATCGGCTTCTGTAGCTTATTCCACATTAAGTGTAAATGTTCCAGCACTTACGGCATCAGCTCTTTCCGGCTTCGGAAATATTTGTGTCAACACAGAAGCTACTAATTCATTTACAATTAGCGGAACGGCTTTGACTGCACAAGATATTACAGTATACACCGAAGACGCCGGATTTACACTTTGTGCTACTGCCGATGGTGCTTATAGTACTTCGCTCACATTTCCACAAAGCGGAGGTGAGTTTTCGCAAGTTGTTTATGTAAAGTTTACCCCTACAACTACAACTCAATTCAATGCCGATATTTTTATTAGCGGAGGTGGTGCAGAAGGAGCTTTAGTAACAGCTTCGGGTGTAGGAGTTAATTCTGCCCCTGTTATTGATACACCGACTGCTACTTCTATTACAGCAACTACAGCTATTTTGGGTGGTAACTTAAGCGCTTTAGGTTGTACCAGTGTTACTGTACAAGGAATTGAATGGAGTACAACAAGCGGTTTTGCCGATGGAACAGGAACAGTTGTTTCTTCGACAGGCGATTTTGTGACAGGCGCATTTACACAAGCGGTTACAGGTCTTGCACCGGCAACTACTATTTATTACAAAGCCTTTGCTACCAATGCGGGAGGTACTACTTATACAAGTCAAAGCAGCTTTACAACCAGCGCATTAAGCGTACCCGTAGTTACTGATGCAACGAATATCTCGGCTACTGGATTTACGGCTAACTGGGGTGTAGTGGAAGGTGCCACTGAATATGTGCTAACTGTCAATCAACGAATTGGTGGTGGCACTCAAACCATATTATCCGAAAATTTTGATGGTTTTTCAAGTGGCTCTACAGGTTCTGGTGCTACTTCAACTGATATTTCAACCAGTTTGGATGACTACACGCAGACAGCCGGTTGGACCGGAAGTAAAATATATCACGCAGGAGGTACTTCAAAGTTTGGGACCTCTAGTGCTTTAGGTTATATTGTTACTCCAACTATAAATCTGTCTGCGAATAGTGGCGCATTCAATCTTTCATTTCAGTCCATGGCCTGGAGCGGAGATGCTACCGATCTTAAAATTTACTTGGATGATGTGCTGGTGTACACTGCAACAGGATTGAATAATAGTGATTATACTTTAGGCTCATATTCGGTTAATTTAACGGGAGGAACTGCTTCCTCCAAAATCAAATTCGAGGGAAAGCAGGCATCAAAAGGACGTTTCTTTCTGGAAAATATTGTTATAACGCAAGGTGGTGAAACCATTACTCCAATTTCCGGTTCACCATTTACAGTGACAGAAACATCGAAAGCAATCACCGGCTTAACTTCTGGTGTTACCTATTATTATACGGTTGCAGCAAAAAATGGTAGCCTCAGCTCAGCAGCTTCGACCGAAAAGTCGGTTACTACCGCTATCAATACTATCGTGGTGGAAGCCTCAACCAATGCTTCAACGCTTCCTGATTGTCCTACTTGCGATGTTACAGTGGCTAACGGAGCTGAACTGACGATAGATGCAGCTAAAACATATAATTCGATAACGATTGCTCCTACAGCGAAAGTCACCAACAACAGTGCACTCACTGTAAGTAATATTGTGATCGAAAGTGATGCTACGGGAACAGGAACAATCAAAGGAGATGTAACCGGCACAGCTACCGTAAATCAGTATCTGCCGGGTTATCGCACATGGTATATGTCATCTCCGGTAGCAGGAGCATCGCCAACAGGAATGAACAGAATTAAATACTATGATGAAACAACCAATACATGGTCTGTAGCATCAACCGAAACCGCACCTGCCACACTACCATTTATACCTGGTAAAGGTTATTTGGTGGTGCCTAATGTTGATGTTTCAAATATCCGGTTTGAAGGAACACTGAACAGTGGCAATGTAAGTATTGATTTAACCCGCAGTAACGGAAACGGACCCAAGCCGGGTTTTAATTTAATTGGCAATCCATATCCATCGTATATGGACTGGGATTTGGTGAATGATGCAAATAGTAGTATAATGCAAACTTCTACTATGTGGTACAGAACAAAAAAAACGAATGAATCAAATGAATCTGTTTATCAATTCTGGACTGTAAATGGAAATGGTGTTGGAAGTCCTAATGGCGCAAGCAAATATATTCCACCTATGCAGGGTTTCTGGGTAAGAGCAAAAGTAGGAGGCGGCCAACTTCAATTGACAAATGAAATGCGTTCACATGCTCAGGGAACAGATCAGCTTCTTAAAGCGCCGGCTGCCAACAGCAATACATTGATTCGCCTCGAAGTATCGAATGGAATAAATACAGACGAAACAGTGTTGTATTTCAATGCCAATGCAAGCTATGGCTTTGATACTTACGACTCGCCAAAAATGAGTAACGAGGACCCTGCTATTGCAGAAATATTTACAAGAGCGGGTGATGAAAAACTGGTCATCAACGGTATGCCGATGATACAGAAAGATACGGAAATAGCTGTAGGTTTCGACGCCGGAAGCGCCACTTCGTTCACCCTTCGTGCCAACGAGTTGCGCAATCTGCCTTCGGATGTAAAATTAATACTCAAAGACAAGGTAACCTTGGTGGAAACCAATCTTACCGATGGTGTTTCGTATGCATTTGCTCCGGCTGCAACAACAGCCGATCGTTTCAGCGTAATTTTCCGTACTTCGGGCGCTGTGACTGGTGTGGATGCTATTCCTGCTTTCAGTGGATTGACAGCCTATAGCAATGCTAAAAACCAAATCACTGTATTGTACGATGGCGCAATTGATGCCAATACTGTAGTTTCGGTACATAATATAGCCGGACAACGTGTGGTAAGTAAAGCTGTTGTTTCAAAATCGACAGTAATGGATGGCGTATTTACGGCAGGTGTTTATATCGTAAAATTAAATAATAAGACATATAAAGTAGTAGTGAATAATTGAATAACTGAATAATTGAAATAAAAAATGAAGACATTAAATATGATTACAGAAAAGCGTACATACATGCCTCCGGTAGTTGAATGCATTCGCTTAGACAATGAAATATCGCTGGCACTGGAGTCTACTCCGGCAACTCCTGATAGTGACGACGAAGTATACAATACACCTGAGTATTTCAACAACGATCCGTATAAAGGAAATCTTGCTTAGGATGAAGGACGCCCTGATCCGTCGCAAAATAAAGATGGATTAGAATTTTTATAAGAAAAAGCCTCCGAATATAACTTCGGAGGCTTTTTTTGTAGGTGTACCTGACATGGCTGTTTTTTACGAAAATCAGTGGGTAGCATGTGTTCCCTGCTTCCGAACTACTTTTTGTCGGTAATGCCATAGGCTACCCAGTTGGCTTGTGGTTCGGCAAGTTTCACCACCTTTTTGCCAAGTGCGTAGTTTTTCTCAAGCTCTAACGAAAGCGCATTCAGTTCTTCTGTTTTTACTTTCAATTCGCTTTTGAGTCTTTCCTGTTCGTTGTTCAGTACATCCAATTGTAGTAGATCGGCATCCATTTCGTTTGTAAACGCAGGTAATTCAATGCCATAATGGCCAATTTTTTCAACATTTAATTTGATGTTCGACGACAGAACCGTCGCCTTTGTTTTCAGTTCGCTGAACGATAAACTTGTTGATTTTGTTGTCATAAATTTTGTGTTTGTTATGGTTAATACTAAAATAATGACAAAATTATACATAATCTGTGGTTTGTGTACACATAATATTATGTTTGTAAACATATTTTTGATAAAAAAGGTAAAAGCACCTGTAGTTGAATGTCCCGCGACCTCCCCCCGAAGTGCCGGGAACTTCCCCTAATGTACCGGGACTCTCCCGTAACGTGCCGGAGCTTTCCCCTGATGTGCCGGGACTCTCCCGCAACGTGCCGGGAACTTCCCGTAATGTGCCGGAGCTTTCCCCTGACGTGCCGGGACTTTCCCCTAAGGAGTTTGAAGCAAGCGTATAAAAAGGAAGTGAAATTTATGTTTTAGATAACTCCCGCACATCTTTATTGTCCCCTTTTAAGGGGACGAGCGCAGCACCGGGGTTATTTCCTCCGGCTCCCTCTCCTTTGGAGAGGGCCGGAAAAGGTGCTTTAAAACAAAATGCTACATAAATAAGAAAATATCTTACAAATTTCTCTGAAATCTTATTGTAATATGTAAATAAAGTTTTATATTTGAACCCATAATACTGGCTGACGCTCATTTTTATTGCAATGTAACTGTATTTTAATACAAAACCATTTGCATTTAAAAATAATCTACTTATTTTTTAACCCCGGATTTATCTTTATCCAGCGTGGCAATAAGTTGAATCGGTAAGATAGAACGAAGCTTGGAATACTGAAAGTCCAATACAAAAACCTGAAAAATAATACTGGCTATAAAATAGACCTTACATCGGAAGCGATGTGAAGTGTACTTCAACGGAATGTATCGATTCCTTAATACAATTAAAATAAACAACAAAGTAATAATATTTTAAATTTTTATTTTTATGAAGAAAACAATTACTTTTTTTAAAAGCTTGCTGCTAGCAGTGCTACTGCTGGTGGGGAGTGAAAGCGTTTGGAGTGCTGAAAGTGCTTACAAAACTCTAACTTTTTCATCTTCTACGATGAATACAGGTGTACAGAATTATACTTCCAGCTGGACAAACACTTCTGATAATTTTAGTTGGAATATAGAAAACTTTAACAATAATAATAAAGGATGGACTTATATCAGAGGAGGTCAAAAGTCTAATGATTGGACAGGAAGTATTACAACTTCCACAGCTATAGATAAACCTATTACAAAAGTGGTTGTTAATTACACGAAAGTCACAAATGTGACATCTGCTATACTAACGGTAGCTTCAAATGCTACATTTACAACAGATGTGCAAACCATAACGTTGAAACCAACAGCTGTAGGCTACACAACCTATACAATTCCAACTCCTACTGCTAATCAATTTTACAAATTGACATGTAGTGTTTCAAAGGGTGCTAATGGTAATTTAGAAATTACAGACATAGTTTATTATAACAATGAAGTTCCCGCTTGCACCACCCCCACTTATTCTTTCGGTGCATCAAGTTTAAGTAAATTGACAACTGATGCTGCATTTACTAATGCATTTACAAGTGATAACACTTCAACAAAAGTGTGGTCGAGCACCAATGAGGCTGTTGCAACGGTAGATTCGAATGGTGAAGTAACAATAGTTGGAGCGGGTTCAACAAATATCCGGGTAAATCAAGCGGCTGATGCTACTTATTGTGCTGTGGTAGATGCAAGTTATGCATTAACAGTAACTGCACCTGGAGTGGCTGAACCCACCAATCAACCAACAAGCTTTATAGCAACGACCAATTCAACTTCACAGATTACTGTAACCTGGACAGATGCAACAGGAACTCAGTTACCAGAGCATTATTTAGTAAAAGCATCTACTGGTACTATTACAGCTCCGGTTGATGGTACGGCAGAAACAGCAGGAACTTTAGTGAAAATAGTTGCTCAAGGAACACAGACAGCCGTATTTACAGGATTAAATGCTTCGACTACTTATAATTTCTCAATATGGCCTTATACAAATAGTGGTGCGGCTATTGATTATAAAACGGATGGAACTGTCGCTACTGCAAGTGCAACAACTGAAACTCCTCTGGGCATACCGGTTGCTACTGCTGCTACAGATGTTACTCCAACAGGCTTTACAGCGAATTGGGGAGCTGCTGCTAGTGCTACAGGATATGATGTGAATGTGTATACGAAGGCTGCTGGAGCTATAGCGACAGACTTGCTTATATCGGAATATGGTGAAGGTTCTTCTAATAATAAATATATTGAGATATTTAATGGTACTGGTGCTTCTGTAGATTTATCTTCTTATGTGTTAAAACAATCATATAATGGTGCTGGTTGGCCAACGGATACAAATTCACCGTATTTCTTGCCTTTAACTGGAATACTTGCCAATAATGATGTGTTTATAATATCTACATCAGATGCAAGTCCTACTATTCTTGCTCAAGCAGATATGAAGATCACATATAGTAGCACTTTACAGGGCGGAAAAGCTATGGCATTTACAGGGGATGATGCGATCGGTTTATTCAAGAATGGAACATTAATAGATTTATTCGGAAATCCAGCAAGTACTACGTTCAGTGTTGCAGGTTATTCTACCTGGGCTACGAATCACACTTTAGTAAGAAAATCTACTGTTACAGGGCCTACCACGGATTGGGCGACATCTGCTGGAACATCAGAATCTACTTCTCAATGGGAAGGTTATAGCTCTGATACATGGACTTATCTGGGCTCACATACAATGGCAGGTGGCGTTTCTTCTACTCCAATTTCCGGTTCTCCATTTAATGTAACAACAACTACAAAAGAAGTAAGTGGCTTAAATCCGGGTACTGAATATTTCTATACTGTAGTGGCAAAGAATGCTTCCGGAAGCTCAGTGGCATCGAACGAAATAAGCGTAACAACTCCAAAAATTACCTTTACCGGCACCGGAGAATGGACAGAAACAGCCCGTTGGAATACAGGCGCAGTTCCTGGAACTACGGCTCAGGTGGTGGTTGATGGTGATGCTATAATTAATTCAAATGTAGAAGTGGCCGGCTTAACGATCAATGCAGGAAAATCATTGACAGTGAATGCTGCCAAACAACTCACCATTAGTGGTACTGCTACAAACAACGGAACTATTACCATACAAAGTGATGCCAATGGTACAGGAACGATTAAAGGTGATGTAAGCGGAGCGGCTACAGTAAATCAACACTTGTCGAGCTACCGTACCTGGTATTTGTCGTCGCCTGTATCCAATGTAGCGCCAAGCAATATGGATCGTTATAAATTCTATGATGAAACTACCGGTAACTGGTCAACTACAGCACCAGCACAAACCATTGGCGCAGGTTTCCTTGCGGTGCCTACCAATAATACGGTTACTTCAACATCTTTTACAGGAACACTCAACAGTGGTAATGTAAGTATTGATGTAACCCGCACTGTTGCTAACGGAGCCAAGCCGGGCTTCAACTTAGTTGGTAATCCTTATCCATCCTATCTGGACTGGAGCAAAGTGAATGATGCAAATGGTAGTTTAATGCCAACATCTACTATGTGGTACAGAACAAAAAAACGTAATCAGTCAGATGAGCTGGTTTATCAGTTCTGGACTGTAAACGGAAACGGCGTTGGAAGTCCAAGTGGTGCCAGTCAATATATTCCACCTATGCAAGCCTTCTGGGTAAGAGCAAAAGCAAGCGGTCAGCTTCAGTTAACAAACGATATGCGTTCGCATGCTGTAGGAGAAGATTATCTTCTGAAAGCGCCAGCTGCTAACCGCAGAACATTGATTCGCCTTGAGCTATCAAACGGAACAAATACTGACGAAACAGTGTTGTACCTCAGCGATAACGCCAACAATGGACTTGATGCATTCGATGCCCCAAAAATGAGCAACGAAGATGCTACCATTGCCGAAATATTTACACGTGCGGGCAATGAAAAATTGGTCATCAATGCTTTGCAGACATTGCCAAAAGATACAGAAATAGCTTTAGGATTCGATGCAGGAAGTGCAACATCGTTTACTTTGCGTGCCAACGAATTAAGCAACCTGCCAACGGATGTTAAACTGATATTGAAGGATAATGTAACCAAAGCAGAAACAGATCTGACGGATGGAACTGCTGTTTATTCATTCGGTGATATAGCTACAAGCGGAGATCGTTTCAGCATTATTTTCCGTACTGCCGGAGCTGTAACAGGTATTGATCAACCAACTTTCAGTGGATTGACCGCTTACAGCAATGCCAACAACCAACTGACAGTATTGTACGATGGAGCTATCGATGCTCATACTGTTGTTTCGGTGTACAATGCAGTAGGACAACGTTTGGTAACTCAGTCCCTCAAGGGCGTTTCCACTGTTATCGATGGTGAGTTTGCTCCGGGTGTTTATGTGTTGAAAGTAAATAATTTAAGTCGTAAATTGACAATTAAGAATTAATCATTTTACAATAAAAAAATAAAGGAAAAAATATGAAAACATTAAATATCCCTACCGAAAAACGTACTTATCTGCCTCCGGTGATTGAGAGCATCAG
>Ga0209373_10003713_pt1 | contig 13832 bp, 9 predicted proteins | sample Higcelweek5metaG_FD_187173 | JGI IMG/M metagenome (GOLD analysis project Ga0209373, IMG submission 187173) | Freshwater pond sediment microbial communities from the University of Edinburgh, under environmental carbon perturbations - High... | ecosystem: Environmental > Aquatic > Freshwater >...
AAGGACCTCTATACGAAGCTCAAGCGCCGCTACAACGTCGCCTACGACGACGGCGGCAACATCGGGAAGCGCTACCGCCGTCAGGACGAAGCGGGCACGCCGTGGTGCGTGACGATCGACTTCGACACCTTCGAGAAGCCCGGCGACACGTTCACCCTGCGCGACCGCGACACGATGCAGCAGACGCGGATCACGGAAGCGGAGCTGTTCGCTCTCCTCGCCGAACAGGTGGACAACGCCTGACCGCACGCGGCCTCCGAAGCCTTGCGCGAAGGAGGCTCACCGAGGCCGAGTTCTTCGCGCTGCTCGGCGAGAAGGTCGACAACGCCTGAGGAATCCGGCGGCCGGATTCCTGAGCCGAAATGGCGGACCATTTTGGGGTGACGAGGTAGGGCGCCGCTCTCGATGATTCTGCTGAACAGCAGAACGCCGGCGTCCGCGTTACCTTTGGTTCTTCGGCAAGACAGGCTGTTCGTTAATCGAACAACCTACGTTGAGTTTGAGACGAGGATGGCTGGGGAATGACTTTATTAGCCGTTGATAAGGTAATCGCCGCGCGCCAGACGCCCATGGCCGCATTTGAAGGGATTAAAATAGCGCCAAGCGTTATTTTAGAAATGGGATAATTTCTGAAACAATTATTGGCCTTATTTTAGCCGCTGCCCTTACTCACCGGCATGCGCGCCTTGTCTGGCTATTACCTGCCAACTGTTTACGTAGGTGAAACGGTTCGGGCATTTGTACCGAACCCGTTGCCGCCGGAACCGCCTGTCGAGTGGAGTCCACCCCTCCTCGCGCTTTCCCAGCGCGCGATGTTGGCAATTGGACGGCTGGACGGGCTCGCAACCCTTCTGCCCGACATCAACCAGTTCCTCTACTCGTACATCCGTAAGGAGGCGCTGCTCTCTTCGCAGATCGAGGGCACCCAGTCATCGTTGTCCGAGTTGTTGCTGTTCGAGAATGAGGAGCAGCCCGGCGTACCGAACGAGGATGTGATCGAAGTCTCGAACTACGTCGCGGCGATGGAGCATGGTCTGCGTCGGTTGCATGAAGGATTCCCTCTCTCGGTGCGTCTCATTCGGGAAATACATGGTGTATTGCTGGCCAAGGGGCGTGGCAGCGAAAAACAGCCGGGCGGATTCCGCACGTCGCAGAACTGGATCGGAGGCACGCGGCCGGGCAATGCTCGCTACGTGCCACCACCACCAGACCTTGTCCCCGAGTGCATGGGCGCGCTTGAGAAGTACCTGCACGCGGAGCCGACCGTGGCCGCGCCGTTGCTCAAGGCCGCACTCGCGCATGTCCAATTCGAAACCATTCACCCGTTCCTCGACGGCAATGGTCGCGTGGGTCGCCTGCTCACCACGTTTTCGCTCTGTCATGACAGCGTAATAACACAGCCGCTACTCTATCTCAGCCTGTTCCTGAAGCAGAACCGCAGCACCTACTACGACTTGCTCCAGAGAGTGCGCACGGAAGGCGTGTGGGAGGAATGGCTAGCCTTCTTCTTTGAAGGAGCCGCCACCACGGCCGACCAGGCCGCCTCAACCGTCGCTCGCGTCATTCGGCTCTTCCAGGAAAACCAACGTAAGATCGCCGGGCTGGGCGCCACCGCCGCCTCGGCGACGCGTATTCATGAGCTCTTGCAGCGCTATCCCATGCTCTCGGTGAAGCGCGCCCTTGCGCTGATGTCCGAGCCCTTGGCTTTCGCGACCGCCAACGCGGCGTTTAGGCGACTCGTCGAGCTTGGTATTGTTGAGGAAAAGACCGGTGGCTCGCGCAACCGCGTCTTCGCGTACAAAGACTATCTCGCCATCCTCAGCGAAGGCACCGAGCCGCTTTGAGACGGAGAGAAACGCCATGCGCACACTGCTGCTGTTCGGATCGAAGGTCAGCCCTGCGCCCGATGTGGCGGCACTTACCAAGGCGGTGCTGCATGCCCCGATGTATTGTATGACGTGCGGCGATTTTGCTCGCGGACAAAACCCTCAGCCTGTGCTGCTGCGCGACATCGACTACAGTCGTCTCGTCCCCAGGCTGCTGAAGAGAATCCAGATCGAATTTGCCCGCTATCAGCAGCGAAAACCGGACGACATCACCTACGAGGAAATCGGCTCGATTTGCTGGCAGCTCATGCGCGAGCAGGAGTCCGGACTGCTGACCAATCCGGCCTTGGGTGCGTTTTGCGAGCAACTGGAGCGGGAATTTTCAAGCGAGCTTCCGACGCGCCTGACGACGCCCGAGATGTTTGCCGAACTCGTGCGCGGCGCGGTCAAGTGGCTCACGACCTCTATCATCCTCAATCTTCGCGACTGCAACGTGCCCCCTATGGCATTGGAGGACTTCTTCCGCCGCTTTCGTCCCGATTCCAGCAGCTTTGCCATCGCGACACTCAACCACGATGTGCTCCTTGAAAAGGCTCTCAATGGATTTGGGGCGTTGAATCTCGGATTTGGCGGCTCCTCTCCGCTTCAGAACTTTGATCCGACCTTCTTGCATGGGGACAACGGGCTGCGGCTGATCAAACTCCACGGATCCATCGATTGGCGCTGGGCACCGGACAGGCGGGAGTACGTCAGAGTATTGGATTTCACTGCTCCTGCCGCTCGGAACCTGGGGGACCCGATCCTGTTGATCGGCACCAACAACAAACCCGAGGAGTACACGCGTGAGATCTTCCCTCATTTCTTCCACGCCTTCCAGAACGAGCTCTACCAATGCTCACGCCTGTTGGTCAGTGGATATGGTTTCAAGGACGGCGGAGTGAACCGGCGGATCATCGACTGGCTCCATTATTGCAAGGGCGGGAAGATGCTCGTGATCCATCCAGACCCGGAATCTCTACACGGTTCACTTGTGCCCTATTCCATGCGCCAGGCTCTCGAAACTGCGACCGTCGTCGATCCCGATGAGTCTCTGAGCGGGTTCGGCGCCGGAGTCTCGATATTGCCCATCCGATTCGAACAAGCGGCGCAATCGCCCTGGGAGAGGTTTGTCGAAGGATTCCTCGCCTCTTGACTCATCACTGCGCGGCCAACTCGTCGTGATGGTTCGCCATCGCCCAGTTACGACTGGAGCTTTGCCAAGGTAGATTCCCATGCGCTTGCGCCCGCCGGAATCGCCTCGCGCTGCGGGGGCGCGGGCATTTTCGTTCGGGCTTCTCGCGTTCCCTCTACCGCCATGAACAAAGCTCCCCGCGCACGCACTGCCGCTCGTTCCGCCGCTGCCACCGATGAGGCCGAACCGTCCCTGCCGCCGGCGCACGATTGGCGGACGACGGACGAGGACGAACGGCTGCGGCGGAAACTGCGCGCGCAGGAGTCGCCGATGCGGGTGCGGCAGGCCGAGGTTGGCGGGCATCTGTTCTGTCGCTACGAGGTCGGTTCGGGCAGCGGGCGCACCTACGCGGTCGAGCTGCGCGAGGTCGGCGAGCGACCGGTCGCGGCGTGCGAGTGCGTCGACTTTCGCATCAACGGCTTGGGCACCTGCAAACATATCGAGGCCGTGCTCGCGTGGACGCAGCGCTGCCGCAAGGTCGCCTGGCGTGAGGCGCTGCGCGACGGTTCCCCGCTCGTCGATCTCGTGCCCTCGGCCGACGGGACCACGCTCCAGGTCGAGCGCAACGCCGAGCGCCTGCCTCCGTCGCTTGCGGCGCTCTTCGATTCCGCCGGCCGGCTCGTCGGCTGTCCGCCCGAGATGCTTGCCGGGCTCCTGCAACGTCAGCCCGCCACGCGCGTGCGCCTCGCGCTGGAATGCGGCCCCTGGCTCGAAGCTCGCGCCCGGGCCACCGAGCGCGTGGCGCTGAGGCGCGAATACGAGGCGAAGGTGCAGTCGGGCGAATGGCCGGCGCACGAGACGCTCGTGCCGCTCTTCCCCTACCAGCGCGAAGGCATGCTGCACCTCGCGTTCACCGGCCGCGCGCTGCTTGCCGACGAGATGGGGCTGGGCAAGACCATCCAGGCGATCGCCGCCTGCGCGTTGCTGCATCGCCTCGGCCGAGTGCGTCGCGTGCTGGTGGTGACGCCGGCCTCGCTCAAGACCGAGTGGGAGGAGCAGATCAAGCGTTTCACCGCGCTCACGTTGCAGATCGTGTATGGCGGGCGGATTCAGCGGCTCGCCGCGTACGACGCCGAGGCGGCGCCGTTCTTCACGCTCTGCAACTACGAGCAGATCGTCGCCGACTCGCTCGATCTCAACGAGCGGCTCCGGCCCGACATCGTCGTGCTCGACGAGGCGCAACGCATCAAGAACTGGTCGACCAAGACCGCGCAGGCCGTGAAGCGCCTGCGCAGCCGCTACGCCTTCGTGCTCACCGGCACGCCGGTGGAGAACCGCATCGACGAGCTCTACTCCATCGTCGACTTCCTCGATCCGCAGGTCTTCGGCCCGCTGTTCCGTTTCAATCGCGAGTACTACACCTTCGACGACAAGGGGCGCCCCGCCGGCTACCAGAATCTCGCCGAGCTGCACGAGCGGCTGCGGCCGATCATGCTGCGCCGCCGCAAGGCCGAGGTCGAAACCGAGCTGCCCGCGCGCACCGACGAGGTCCGGCTCGTGCCCCTTTCGCCCGCGCAGCGCGACACCTACGCCGAGCACGAACTCGTCGTCTCGCAGCTCGCTGCCAAGGCGCAGCGCCGCCCGCTTCTGCCGGCGGAACTCGACCGGCTCATGCGCGAGATGGCGATGCTGCGCATGGTCTGCGATACCAACTACATCCTCGACGACGAGGATCGCACCTGTCCGAAGCTCGCCGAGCTGGAGGCGGTCCTCTCCGATTGCCGCTCCGAGGCCGCGGTGAAGGTGATCGTGTTCTCCGAGTGGGAGCGGATGCTCGAACTCGTGCGCGAGCTGTGCGGGAAACTTGGGATCGGCTGCGCGTGGCACACCGGCTCGGTGCCGCAACAGCGCCGCCGCGTGGAGATCAACCGCTTCAAGCAGGACCCGGAGTGTCGCGTGTTCCTGAGCACGGATTCCGGTGGCGTGGGGCTCAACCTCCAGCATGCCTCGGTCGTGGTGAACTGCGATCTGCCCTGGAATCCCGCCAAGCTGGAACAGCGCATCGCGCGCGCCTGGCGCAAGCACCAGACCCGCGCCGTGACGGTGATCAACCTCGTCTCGGCCGACACCATAGAGCACCGCATGCTCGCCACGCTCGCCGACAAGCGCGGCCTGGCCGATGGCGTACTCGACCGCATCGGCGATCTCTCGCAGGTGCGCCTGCGCAGCGGCCGGCAGGCGCTCGTCGCGCGGCTCGAACAGGTGATGCTTTCCGGCATCGCGCCCGCGCAACCGGCGAAGCCCGCCGCGCCGGCCGATCCGGCGGCGGCTTTCGCGGAGCGGGCGGCCCGCGAAGTCGGTGCGCAGCTCGTCTCCTGCGAGGAACGGTATCCGGCTTCGGCAGCCGCCGCGCCCACGGTCGTGGCGGTCGTCGAGCGCGAGGCCGAGCTGTGGCGGCCTCGTCTCGAAGCGGCCTTTGCGGAGACGTGGAAGAGCGTGTCCGGAGCCGCGCCGCGGCTGGTGGTGCTGGATCGCGCGACCGAGGCCGTGTTGGCGGCGCTGGCCGAGGCGGGGCTGGTGACCGTGCAGACTGCGGCGATCCGTCGGCTTCATCCGGCGGCGGAGCCGGCGCGGCCGGCACTCACCGAGGCGCAGCAGCAGGAAGTAGCGACGCAGCGCGCTCTCGCGGCGCGGCGCCTGAAGGCGGCACGGGCGTTGCTAGCGGCCGGGCTGCTAGAGGAATGTGTTCCGCCCGCGCAGGAGGCGGCGCTGGCCGTGGCCCGCGCGCGAGCGATCGAGCGCGGCGTCGCTGCACCGTCGGACTTGCGGACCTGCCTCAACGACGCTTGGCGGCTGTATTGGACGGCCGAGGAAGCGTTGGCGCTGTGCCCCTTGGCGAACGAAGCGCCGGTGGCCATGGCGGACACTCTGGCCGCGCTCGCGGCGGCGTTGGCGTGATCGAGGGAATCGTCTCAGTGCGCGGCGTTGGCGCCGTTCCGCACTCGCAGAGCCGAGCGGCGCAACGCACGCTGCGTGGCTGCCATCTTGCGCCATGAAGATCCTCAAAACCGCTCTGCTTGCCCTGATTTTCCCCGCAGTCGCCCACGCCGCCGAGGCCGGCGATCCGGCCGCCACCGAAGTTTGGACACCGGTGCCGCCGGTCGTCGCCGTGCCGGCCGAGACCGGCATCCCGTCGGACGCGGTCGTGCTGTTCGACGGGAAAAATCTCGACGCCTGGGAATCCGAGAAGGGCGGCCCGGCCGCTTGGTCCGTGGCCGACGGCGTGCTGACGATCCAACCCGGTGCTGGCGGCATTCGCACCAAGCGCGGTTTTGCCGACTGCCAGCTCCACGTGGAGTGGCGCAGCCCGGCCGAGGCGACGAGCGAGGGGCAAGGGCGCGGCAACAGCGGTGTCTATCTGCAGGGCCGTTACGAGGTGCAGATCTTGGACAGCTTCAATAACCCGACGTACGCCAACGGCCAGGCGGCGTCGCTCTACAAGCAGTCCGCGCCGCAGGTGAACGCCTGCCGAGCGCCCGGGGGGTGGCAGACCTACGACATCGTGTTCACCGCGCCGCGTTTCAACGGCGACGGCTCCCTGCGCTCGCCCGCGGTCGTGACAGTGCTGCACAACGGAGTGCTCGTACAGGACCACGTCGCGCTCGGCGGCCCGACGGCGTGGATCGGCCACCCGCTGTATGAGAGGCATCCGTTCCGGCAGGCGCTCGGCCTGCAAGAGCACGGCAACCCCGTCTCGTTCCGCAACATCTGGATCCGCGAGCTGAACACGCGTCCGCTTCTCAACGGCCGCGACCTCGCCGGCTGGTATCCATTCCTCGAGAAACGCGAGCGCGGGCAGGACCCCGAGGGCATCTTCCGCGTCGAGGACGGCGTGCTGCACATCAGCGGCGCCGAGCTTGGCTACCTCGCCACCGAGGAGAGCTTTGCCAACTACCACTTGCGCGCCGAGTTCAAGTGGGGCGAGAAGCGCTACCCGCCGCGCGAGCAGTGGCGGCGCGACAGCGGCATCCTCTACCATTTCCCGCTCGGCGAGCCCGACCAGGTCTGGCCGAAGTCCATAGAGTGCCAGGTGCAGGAGGAGGACTGCGGCGACATCTGGTGCGTGGCCGGTGCCACGCTCGAGTCGGCCAACGAGTCGAAGCAGGAGTGGGGCATGAAGCACGTGCTCCGCACCGCGAACTTCGAGAATCCGCGCGGCGAGTGGAACACCATCGAGATCGTTTGCCGCGACGGCGAGATCGAGCACTGGGTCAACGGCCGGCTCGTCAACAGCGGCCGCGAGTCGACCGTGCGCGCCGGCCGAATCCTGCTCCAGAGCGAGGGCGCCGAGGTCTTCTACCGCAACATCGTGCTCACGCCGTACTGAGCGCGTGGACGGGGCCAGGCCATCGGCGGAAATTGGGTTGCCGGGACGAGCGGGTTGCCGATTGTCGACACCCGCAGAATACCCTTGGCCCGAGCAGTCGCTCGTCGCGGCCGGGACCGCTGCGAGGCGGTTCCTTTTCCTGCGGCGTGGTGACCGGTCGACGGCCAAACCAAGACCATTCCATCGCCATGAAACTACGCCTGCCATTCCTCTGTGCCGTTTTCGGCGCCCTAGTCGCAACCATCCCGGCCCTTGCCGAGAACACCGAGTTCCTCTTCGGCCTGCGCTCGGCCGTGGTCGAGTACCAGACCACCACCACCGGCAGGGGGATGAACAACACCAGCACCGAGACGTACTGGATCGATGACAGCGGTCGCAAGACTGCGCGGCTCTCGCAGTCGAGTTCGGCCAAGGGCCGCTCGAAGACCGAGCCGACCGAGACGCTCGCCCTGCTGCTCGACGGGTGGATCTACAACATCGATCTGAAGAAGAAGACCGGCATGAAGATGAGCATGGAGCAGGCGATGCGGATGGCCGCGAGCGTGGGCATGAAGGTGCCGGGGCAGAACGGCCAGGCCTGCGTGAAGGATTTCGTCGAGAAGAACGGCGGGCGTTGGCTCGCCCCGGAGAGTTTCCTCGGCCGCACCTGCGATGTATTCGAACTTTATGGCTTCAAGACCTGGGCCTACAAGGGCGTGCCGCTCAAGACCGAGGGCACGGCGGCGGGTATTACGGTCTCCCAGGTCGCGACCAAGCTTGAGGAGAACGCTTCCATCCCCGCCGCGCGCTTCGAGATCCCCAAGGATGTGACCATCCAGGACATGCCCGACATGTCCGGCATGCTCGGTGCGCTCATGGGCGGCGGCCGGCCCCGGCAAACCCAGACCAAGAGCAGCCAGCCTGCCGTGCAGAAACCGGCGGTGGCGGAAGCGAAACCTGCGGCTTCGACCGAGGGTTCGGCCCCGGAGGCCAAGCCGGCCCCGAAGCCGGTCGCCAAGAAGGCGGCGAAACCCGCGGCGAAGGTTGAGCCCAACGCCGTGAAAGTCACCTCTGCCGAGTTCGGCACGATCGCCTCCAAGCTCCATGTTTCCGGGTACACCGTGATGGCGCCGGAGAGCGACGGTGGCGGGCACACCGTCAACCTCCTCGATACCTGCGGCGGAGTGCTGGGCGTGACGATGCTACCGATCTCGATCGCCGACGGGCTGGAGAAGAACGAGGCCCTCAAGGTGGATTCGAAGTTCGAGCACGACGGACATCCCGCCGTCGTAGGCGTGCTGGTTGATCCGAGCGAAGGCGACTCGAGCATCGTCCTCGTGCGCTATCCCGAGCGGAAGCTGGCGTTGCTGGTGAGCGCCACGCCGGTGAAGCCGAAGGAGGAGCTCATGAAGCTCCTCGAGCAGATCGATCTGTGAGTTGCAGTTGACCGGTTTGTTTACCGAAAGGCGTCGCTGAAAGCGGCGCCTTTTATTTAGCCCAGAAACGGTAGTTCGGACAGGTCACAGAGGAAGAGGAGAGACGGAAGGAGAGCATTCTGCCGTTCGGCAGAACCTGCGGCACAGCGGGACTTGGTGAAACGGTAACTCGATCCGGCCTATTCGCCCGATAGGGAGCGTCTTCGCCCACTGCATTCTCTCCGAACTTTCCGTGGCCTCCTGCTTTGGCTCTGTGTCCAACCACATCGTTCAGGCTCAGTACTGGACCCGGCGTGGATTCGCCGTCCACTCGCTGAAGACGGCGAGGCCCTCGTCGTGGAGCAGCGGGATGGACGGGATGCGCCGTGAGGCAGAAGGTGCGGCGAGTTCGCGGTAGAGAAGGGCGTCGTCGAAACCGATGGCAGCAGCATCGTCGCGCGTGCAGGCGTAGACGATGCGCTCGATGTGCGCCCAGTAGGCGGCGGCGAGGCACATCGGACAGGGCTCGCAACTCGTGTAGAGCGTGGCGTCGGCGAGGTGAAACCGGCCGAGCGCGGCGCACGCCTCGCGGATGGCGACGACCTCGGCGTGCGCCGTGGGATCGTTGGCGCTGGTCACGTGGTTCTGTCCGCGGCCGACGATACGGCCCTCGTGCACGATCACCGCGCCGAACGGTCCGCCGACTCCGCTTGCCGCGCCGGCTCGCGCCAGCGCGATGGCTTCACGGAGAAAGGGGAGATCGGCGGAAGACATGGCAACTCCGAGTGTGGTTACCGTTGGGCCGGCATGGCCTTCCCGTCTGCGATGGCTGCAAGCCGGAGCACTTCTTCTCTACTGCCGTCCGATATCCCAGCGAGAACACTGGCGCGGAACATTGTTTCTAGGTTAAGCACACTGCCATCCGGCCGCTTCAGAACATACCCGGTGCCGCGGAATGCGAGGTAGACTCGGGTGGCGATTTCCAAGGCATGGCGTCCAGCGAACTGCTTCAGAACTGCGTTCACTTGCGTGTTGATCTCCGCGGCGCCGAGTTCGCGCGCCGGTAGCTTGGGATCGATGCGATAGAAATCGCAGAAGGCGTCGTGGAATTTCTCCGGCCAATGCCTAAACAAAGCCGCGATGGCGATGGGCCTCTCTGCACCGGAATGTTCGCTGCATGCCTGAGCGAATTGCAGATCCGAGTCCGATGCGGTCGCGGCTGCGGCAATCGAAGTGAGCCGAACGCATAATGCGGCGGATTGATCGGGATCTTCTGCAAAAGCGAACGGCGCGATCGTGGTGACGAGAAGAAGGAGAAAGAGTCGCATGGCAGATGAGTTCGACCGCGATGATGCATCTGGTCTTTTGCGACGCGAGAGCGGAAGGGCGTTGCAAGACAACGCCCCTACGGGCGAGTTGGCGGCGGCAAGCGCAGAGCGTGCAGGGCGGCTTCGAGTTGCGGGTCGGGTTCGACGCCGGGTGCGGGGGCGACGACGACATCGGGCGTGACGCCGCGGCCTTCGAGGCGCCGGCCGTCGGGGCCGACGTAGTCGTACACGCTGAGCTGGAGCCGGCCGCCGCCGGGCAGCGGCCAGTGGACGCAGACGAGGACGTTGCCGGGTGTGGCGGTGCCGATGACGGTGCCGCGATGCTCGTGCTGCACGATGGCGGCGAAAATCTCGGCGGCGCTGGCGGAGCCGTCGGAAACGAGTACGACGAGCGGGCCGTCGTAGCGGGCGGCGAGGAGATGCAGCGGCGAACGGCGTGGCGTGGTATCGGCGGCTCCGCGTGCACGGGTGCGACCGAGGTCGACTTTGCCGGGGAAGAGTTCGGCGACGATGGCGGCGAGAGCGCGCGCTTCGCCGCCGACGTTGCCGCGCAGGTCGAGAATGACGCCGCCGGCGGGACGGTGGCGCTTGAGTTCGGCGCGCACCCAGCGCGCGGCGGGAAGATCGAAGGTGTCGAAGACGAGGTGGAGCACATCGCCATCGAGCCGGTGGCTGTCGCGAACCGGTGGGTATGCGAGTTTACAGGCGCGGAGTTCGAGGCGGCGCGGTTGGCCGAGGGCGTCGAGGAAGTCGCAGCGCACGAGTTGGCCGTCGGAGAGTTTGCCGACGCCGAGCACCTCGGCCGGGGGAAGGTCGTCGGCGGCGAGGAGAATCCAGCCCGGCTGGATGCCGGCGCGGGCCGCGGGGCTGTCGGGGAAGACGGCGAGGATACGGCGCGCCTTCGGGCGGCCGGGCGCGGGGTCGCTGCGGAAGCCGAGGAGGAAACTGCGGCGGCGATGCCATTGCTCGACTTCGAGCGGCGAGAGCGCGTGCGTGTGCTCGTCGCGGAGCTCGGCCAGGAGGGCGTTGAGCGCGACGTACAGCTCGGTGTCGGATGCGGCGGCGAGGGCGACCGGGCGGTGGCGGGCGACGGCGGCGGGCCAGTCGGCGCCGTTGAAAGCCGGATCGTAGTAGCGGCGCGCGATCCAGTCGGCGGCTTGGTCGTAGACGCGGGCGTTGAAGGCGGTGCGGTCGGCGGGCGCGACGGCAGTGGAGATGCCGGCGTAGTTGAGGACCGAAGCCGGCGGCGGGATCGTGGCGCAGCCGCCGAGCAGGAGCGCGGCGAGGGCGATGAGAGCGTGGATCTGGCGACGGCGGGCCGGCATGGAAGTGGGCCGAGCGTGGGCGGTACGCGGCGGAGGGGCAATGCGCGGCGTACAACAGGTTGAGCACGCTCGGGGATAGTTGCGGAATCGGGCGGGGAGATACGAGCCGGTATCACGCGGAGCTGCGGAGGCCGCGGAGCAAGGGAAGGCAACCTGCGGAAATGTTGGTCCCTCCGTCCTCCGCGCACTCCGCGTCTCCGCGTGAGAACTCTCCGGCTGGCAGGCGTGAACCGCGAGAAGTGTGCGAGCGGCCCGAAGGCGTACACCACGGGGCGACAGCTGCCCGCTTGTGAAACGGCGCGGGATTGGCAACCTCCACGGCCATGACGCCCGCCGCCGAGAACCTCGTCGCCGATCTGAAACGCGCCAACGTGCTCGCCTCCGTGCAGAGCCTGCTGGGCTGGGACGAACAGACGATGCTGCCGCCCGAATCGGCCGACCGGCGCGCGGAGCAACAGACGTTGCTGGCCGAGCTGCACCACCGGGAGGCGACGAACCCGCGTATCGGCGAATCGCTGGCGGCGCTCGAAGCGCTCGGCGGCGAGGCGACGGAGGACGAGCGCGTGCTGCGGCGCTGCGCGCGGAAAGACTACGACCGGCTCACGAAGCTGCCGACGGAGTTCGTGCGCGAAAAGGCGCGGGCCGACAGCGAAGGCTACCACGCCTGGGCCGAGGCGCGGGCGTCGCGCGACTTCGCGAAGTTTGCGCCGCTTCTCCAGAAGCAGCTCGATCTCGCGCGCCGCGAGGCGGCGCTGCTCGGTGCGCCCGACGCCTACGACTACGCGCTCGACAAGCACGATCCCGGGATGACGGCGGCGCGGTTCGAGGCGCTGTTCGACGAGCTGAAGCGCGATCTCGTGCCGCTGTCGCGGCGGATCGTGGCGGCGCGCCGGCCGGTGAAACGCGAGGCGTTGCGCGGTTTCCCGGTGGAGAAGCAGAGCGAGTTTCTCCGCGAGGTGACGACGGCGATGGGCTTCGACTACGCGCGCGGTCGAATCGACGTGTCGCTGCATCCGTTTTCCTCGGGCGACGGGTTCGACAGCCGGATGACCACGCGGTTCGACGTGGACAACCCGCTCGATTCGCTGCTGAGCGCGATCCACGAGACCGGCCACGGACTTTACGAGCAGGGGCTGCCGCGCGAGTGGATCGGCACGCCGCTCGGTGAGGCCGTCGGCATGGGTATCCACGAATCCCAGAGCCGGTTGTGGGAGAACCAGGTCGCGCGCAGCTGGGCGTTCTGGCGGCACTGGGAGCCGAAGTTCCGCGCGAAGTTTGCGCCGCGGCTCGACGGCGTGACTTCCGACGACCTGTACCGCGCGATCAACGAGGTGGCGCCGACGCTCATCCGAGTCGATGCCGACGAGGTGACGTACAACCTGCACGTCGTGCTGCGCTTCGAGATCGAGCGCCGGCTGTTCCGGGGTGAACTCGCCGTGGCGGATCTGCCGGCGGCGTGGAACGCGTTAGCGCAGGAGCTGCTCGGCCTCACGCCAGCGCATGACAGCGAGGGCTGTTTGCAGGACGTGCACTGGTCCGATGGCGCGTTCGGCTATTTTCCGAGCTACAGCCTTGGCAACATGATCGCGGCGCAGCTCTGGTATGCGGCGCTGGCGGCGTTGCCCGGGCTGGAGGAGGATTTCGCCGCGGGGCGCTTCGAGCGGCTGCTCGGCTGGCTGCGCACGAGCATCCATGCGCGTGGCCGCCGACTGGAGACGGAGGCGCTGGTGCGCGCCGTGACCGGCGAGGGGATTTCGCCGCGGCATCTGCTGCGCTACCTGCGCGAGCGGTACCTGCCGTTGTGCGAGGGGTGAGGTGACGGGTGGGACCGTGCTGAGGCCGGACCTGGGTCCAGTCGGAGACTGGACCTACGACGGGCGGAGCTGCCGAGCTGGAGCTCGGCGTTCCCAGGGGCATCGGATAGCTGCTCTCGCGCGCAGCTCCACGGGAATGGGAGCGGAGGTCCGCGTCACTCCACTTCCTGGAACTGGAGGGCGTGGAGGCGGGCGTAGAGGCCGGCGCGGGCGAGGAGCTCGGCGTGGGTGCCGTGCTCGGCGAGGCGGCCCTGGTCCATGACGAGGATCGTGTCCGCCTTCTGGATGGTCGAGAGGCGGTGGGCGATGACGAAGGTGGTGCGGCCGTGCATGAGCCGCTCCATCGCCTGCTGGATGAGGCGCTCGGAGGCGGTGTCGAGGGCGCTGGTGGCCTCGTCGAAGATGAGGATGCGCGGGTCCTTCAGGATCGCGCGGGCGATGGCGATGCGTTGGCGCTGGCCGCCGGAGAGCTTCACGCCGCGCTCGCCCACGGTGCTGGCGTAGCCGTCGGGCAGGGCGGCGATGAAGTCGTGGGCGTTGGCGGCTTGGGCGGCCTCGACGATCTGCTCGCGGGTGGCGTCGGGCCG
>Ga0209373_10003714_pt1 | contig 13824 bp, 13 predicted proteins | sample Higcelweek5metaG_FD_187173 | JGI IMG/M metagenome (GOLD analysis project Ga0209373, IMG submission 187173) | Freshwater pond sediment microbial communities from the University of Edinburgh, under environmental carbon perturbations - High... | ecosystem: Environmental > Aquatic > Freshwater >...
TAATCACTCATCAGATGGCCTGTTATTTTTACCAGATTCCCGTTTTCATATTCGTAACGAAATTCACGGGAAGAGCTTTCCCTGTCGTGTCCCTTTGCACTGATCAGATACCCTTTGTTATTGTATTTAAGTTCAAACGAATTTTCAAACAGGTTGTATTTTGCCAATGTTCCGTTTTTGTTTAATTTGAAAGTTTCGGTTAGGTTCTCAGAATAAGGGTTATAGCCAATGGTTAAATTTTCATAATCGAACGTAATGGTAAAGCTTGAACCCGAACGGCAATTTTTTATTTCATAGATCAGGTTATTAGAGGTATACGAATATTTCATCGTATCGTAAGGAACCGATTGGTCGTCACAAAAGATAATCTCTTTTACCGGTACTCGGTTATTGTTTAATGATGGATACAATAACGGATCGTCTTTTTTGCAGGAATTTAAAAAGACTAAACAGTTAATTATCAGACAACAGAGGATGAGTTTCTTCATTGCTTACGGAATCATTATAAAATAAAAAAGATTTTACTGTTACTTGTAAAAGGTTAGATCACAATGTTCTCGATCAGCTTTACTTCCTTTTATTCATTAACGAAAACTAAATTAGTATTAATTTCCATTAAAATGGGCAACTTGAAAAACTAAAATTCAATCTTATAGCTTAAAACCGGCAGAATTACGGTTGCCTTCGAGCTTTCAATTTTATTTGTTTTCATATTAAAATAGTCGCCATAATTTTCAGGAGTACCTAACGCATTTTTAAGTTGCAAGGCCCAAACGCTCGAATGTCTCTTTTTATTCATCCGATAGGTTAAGGTAAGATCGAGGTTGTATCTCGATGGCATCTGATTTTCAAAAGCTTTTGATTCATCATAAATAATAACCCGCTGTTGTTTTGTTTTTACTTCATCAATTGGACTAACCCGTTCGCCTCCCATGTAATTCAGCTTAGCATTCAACCCCAATAAATTCTTGTTTTTCAAAAAGAATTCCTTTCCTATCAAAACATTCACTACAAACCCTTTATCAAAACGTGTATTGCGCCAAACGCCGTCGCCACCCTTGTATTTTGAATCAAAAATGGAAGCAGTTATCAGATAGTAGTAGTTGTTGTTCAGGAAACGTTCGAGTGTTAAATCAATCCCAATATTCCGGCCAGAGCTGTTATTGATTAGCGAATCTCTAAATGTCCATTCCTGCTTGAAATTGATGAAGGAATAGGAGCTGTCCGGTATTCCGGGTACATTGTACAAATGTTGATAATACGGTTCGACTTTCAGCCGTAAATTATCATTGATCAGCCAGTCGTATCCTAGGATGAAATGCTGTGCCTGAGACAATTTCAAATTCTTGTTGGGATAAGAAACGGTTCCATTTACATTTTTATTTATGAGGTAAAATTTCAAATCTTCTAGTTGGCTGTGTTTACCGTATCCAAAACTCAGCGAATGCTTTGGAAGAAATTCCCATTTAAAACTTGCGCGAGGATCAATTGAAAAATCATTGTTTAGTGCAAAGTAGCTTGCATTCACACCGGCATTTACCGAAAAATTACCGGAAATGTCGTATTTCGATTCAACATAAAAATCTGTAAAAAGACTATTCCCGTTTTCTTTTACAAAGTTCTGGTAAGTTTCAGGAATATTATTGATCACGCTGTTCTGGTTTAAATTGTAAAACAGTGTGGTTAAATTGAAACCTGCTTTCACGGTATATCTTGGACTAAACTTATGATTCACAAAAGAACTAAGTGTGATTTTTCCGGTATTATCTGTAAAATCGCTATAGGGTCTTTCAGTCAACGTATTATCAAGAGAGGTAAAATTCATTTCATTGATGGTTGCAGAGGCAGCAAGCGTAGTATTGATGTAGGTTTTTTTATCGGCTATTATCTTGTGGGTTAAACCAATAGCTCCAATTGTCAAATTCCAGTTGTAATAAATCTTGTCCCAATCGGTTACCCATTTGGTTGAATCAAGTTCATTCTGTTCTTTGTTATTATCAATTCCACCAATTCCCCAAAGAGAAAATGTACCATATTTTTTAGTCGGAAAATTCAATTTGAATGACAGATCCTGATATTTCGGTATTTGTGAAACACCTTCGGGTAATATTCCTAAAAGTGACACCAGACTAAAGGTTGAGTACCGGTAATTGAACAGGTAAGTTGCATTTTTCCCTTTCACAAAAGGCCCCTCCGATGAAATATCAATCCCAAGCATTCCCGCCTGAATGGTGCTTTCCCTTTTATCGCTGTTCCCGTTACGTAATTTCATGTCAAAGACACCGGCCAGTGCGTTGCCATATTCTGCCGGAAATGCTCCGGTAAAGAAATCGGAATTAGAAAGGAGTTGACTGCTGAAAATGGTAACGATACCACCCCCGGCCACATTCCCGCCTGAAAAGTGGTTAGGATTTGGAATTTCAACACCCTCTAACCTCCATGATAATCCTTTTGGGGAGTTTCCCCTGATGATTATGGCATTATCCTGAATATTGCCAACGGTAACCCCTGCAAAAGCCGAGGCCAATCGAGCCGGATCGTCAATTCCGCCTGCATAACGTCTGGTTTCTTCAACTGTAAAAGATCTTGCACTAATTGAGGCCATCGTATTGAGCGGTTTGTCTTTATTTGAATGGGCTTTCACGGTAACTTCATCTACCTGGTTCACCGATTGCTTTAGAGCCACGTTGATAACGGTCTCTTTTCCCGACGATACCAATACTTCGGATACAATTGACGGATCGTAACCCATGTAATTGAACTGAAGGTTATAACGGCCTATTGGAACATTCGTTATTTTAAATTTTCCATCAAAATCGGTAATCACGCCCATTAAAGGGTTTGTACCCAAAACAACAACCGTTGCGCCTATTAATGGTGTTTTCGATTCAATGTCGGAAACTTCACCTTTTACTGTTTGTGTAATTCCTTGTGAAAATGCAGATTGTATAAATAAAAATGATAATATCAGAATGGTAGACCGAATTCCAATTCTTTTGAAAGTTTTCATGGCTTTGGTTTTGATTCAGAGATATAAGACAGTAGAAAATCAATGAGGTTGCATTCATTCTTCTTAACAGAACCTTTTGACCGATTTTTAAAGAAAAATGTCATGAACTTTTGAACGAAAAGCATTTTTTTTTGTTTAATACAAAAAATCAAAATCATGAAAGAAAAAATACTTTTTATAATCTTTATTACAAGTACCATACTTGTTTCGTGTCAGCAAAAGAAATTGAGCGAAGCACCGCTTCCTGTTATTCAAACCAATAAAGGTGAAATGGGTATCCCCGTTGAAATAAAATTTCTTGCAGGGAAATATCACAACCATCCCACCTTTTCGTTTTGGGTTGAAGATTTGGAGGGCAATTTCATTGAAACACTTTTTGTTACTGATTATCTCGCAAAAGGGATATATGGACATGGTTCATTAGGCGAAGGGAAATGGGATTCGAAACCTGGTCCGGCAAAACGCCCGTCGACATTGCCTTACTGGCTGCATCAACGAATTGTAAATAGCGGTGAGAAGGAATTAATGCCTTCACCTGCGAATCCAATTCCCGATGCAATTACCGGAGCAACACCTCCAGGTGATTTTATTCTTGAAACGGTTGTTAATAAGCCGGTAGCACAAAAATTCAGGATCATGATGGAGATAAACCAACCATGGGACTGGAATGAATTCTGGAACAACGGTTTATATCCCGGTGATTTCAATTATTCGGTTTCTTGCCAACCAGCATTGGTTTATTCGGTGGTAATTGATCGGGGTCAACCCAATAAAGATTTTTACCTGAACCCGATTGGGCATTCACATTATTCAGGGCTGAACGGTGAACTCTTCTCCGATATTTCGACATTGACTACTGCTAATGAGATTGTTAACAAAGTATGTGTTCGTATTAAAAACTAATAAAATGAGACTATTATATACCGCAATATTAATTTTTATCAATCTTTTGGTTGTTGCACAAAATGGAATTGTGAAAGGAAGAGTTGTTGATGCAACAAACAACGAACCTTTGCCCTTTGTCAACGTAGTGGTGATGGGAAAGACTACCGGAGCAGTCACAGACCTTGACGGAAACTTTCAGCTATTTGGCCTTCAACCAGGTTTTATTAAACTATCGGCCTCCTTTGTAGGTTATCAAACTGCAATATCAAACGACATTGAAGTAAGCAATGCCAATGTTGCCAATATTGATATTCAATTGATGCAGTTAGATACCGAAATAAAAGAGGTTACTGTAACTGCCAGCCCGTTTCGGAAAACCGAAGAAAGTCCTGTTTCATTGCGGAGTATTGGTATTGGTGAAATTGAAACCAATCCGGGAGCAAACCGCGATATTTCGAAAGTCATCCAGTCGTTTCCCGGGGTAGCCTCAACTCCTGCCTTTCGGAACGATGTGATTATCCGTGGGGGTGGCCCTTCCGAAAGTGTTTTCTATCTCGACGGGATTGAAGTACCCAACATCAACCACTTTGCCACGCAAGGCGCTTCGGGAGGCCCGGTTGGGATTCTTAACGCTGATTTCATTCGCGAGGTGAAATATTTTTCCGGAGCTTTTCCTGCAAACAGGGGCGACGCATTGAGCGGAGTGCTTGAATTTAACCAGGTAGACGGGAATAGTGAAAAAACAAAGTTCCAGGCCACACTTGGAGCTTCGGAGATAAGCGCAACGTTGGACGGTCCGATAGGTGAAAAAACATCCTATATTGTTTCGGTTCGCCGTTCTTATCTGCAATTTCTGTTTAGCGTGTTAAAACTTCCTTTTCTGCCAACCTTTAACGATATGCAGTTTAAGGTAAAAACCAAAATTGATCAGAAAAATGAAATTACCTTCATTGGATTGGGAGCAATCGATCATAATGAACTGAACCTTGGAATCGAAAATCCCGATGAACAGCAACAATTTATTCTGAACCAACTTCCAACAAACGATCAGTGGAATTATACAATCGGAGGAATTTATAAGCATTTTCATGAAAATGGCTTTTTTACCGCAGCTTTAAGCCGTAATATGCTGAATAATGAATCGAAAAAATATTTTCAAAACGATGATTCGAACCCTGATAACCTGACTCTTAATTATAAATCGTGGGAGATTGAGAACAAACTCAGGGTCGAAAATACCAATCGAATCAACACGTTCAAATTGAATTACGGAGCCAACATCGATCTGGTTCGGTATACGAACGATACCTATCAGAAACGTTTTTTCAGTGGTAACCTGTTTGAAATTAATTACAACGCCGATTTATCATTGATCAAATACGGATTATTTGCACAATTGACCCGTGATTTTTTGGCTAGTGATCTGGTGGTTTCGTTTGGAACCCGATTCGATGGCAACAACTATTCGCCAGAGATGCAAAATCCTCTTACACAGTTTTCTCCACGGTTATCGGTTTCATACAATTTCAGCAATGAATTGAGTTTTAATGCAAATGTTGGGAGGTATTTCCAATTGCCTCCATACACCTCATTGGGATTTGTTCGCAACGATGTTTTAATAAATAAACAAAATGGTTTGAAATATATCAGGGCCGATCATTACATTGCCGGGGTAGAATTCCGTCCTTCGCAAATGATTCAGTTTACGATGGAGGGTTTTTATAAAGATTATGCAAATTACCCGTTCTCGGTTAACGATTCAATAAGCCTTGCCAATAAAGGCAACGATTTTGGAGTGTTGGGAGATGAAGAGGTGGTCTCCACTGCAAAAGGAAGGGCTTATGGGGTTGAATTGCTAGCCCGTATCAATAACCAAAAGAATTTAAACGGAAATATCTCTTACACATTGGTTCGAAGTGAATTTAAGGATGAAATAAACGGAAACTATATCCCCTCGTCGTGGGACAGCCGTCATCTGCTAACCGTTTTTGGAACCTATAAACTGCCAAAGAATTGGAGCATTGGTGGGAAATGGCGTTTTGTAGGAGGGTTACCGTATACGCCTTTCGATTTGAATAAATCGTCGCTGGTTAAAGCCTGGGATGCTCAGGGTGGGCCTTATTTCGATTACTCAAAATTCAATTCCGAACGGTTTGCCTCTTTCAATCAGCTTGATTTGAGAATAGATAAAGCTTTTTATCTGAAAAAAGTTACCGCTAAATTCTATATCGACATCCAGAATGTCTATAACTTTCAGGCCGAACAGTCCGATATTATTGTAAGGGAAAAAGACAATAGCGGGAATTATCAAACGGTTGACAATGGCGCCAGGTATGTTCTCCGAAGCGTTAAAAACACTACGGGGACAGTGTTGCCTACATTGGGGATAATCATTGAGTTATAAAATATGATGAAGAAAAAAATCCCGGTAGTTTAATCATTACCGGGATTTTTTTGACTATTTGCTTTTTAGCAGCCAAACATCTTTGTGTTCCGGGTATTTGTTCCTGATGATCTTTATTTGATCACGGGCGTCGCTTTCCGAATTGGTTTGATCAACCGCTACCCTGATATACCCGCTTTCACTGTTCAGAAGCACAGGTGAAAAATCTTTATTTATTAATTCTATTTTGAATTTTCCGGCATTCTCAGGTTTGGAAAAGCTTCCAATTATAACATAAAATGCAAAACCTTCTTTCGACTGATCTTCATTTTCTACAATGGTTACTTCTTCGGTTTTCATGTAAATGGGGTTGTTGTCTTCGGGTACAGCTTCCTTAACAGGTTCCGGAATTTTTTCTTCAACCTGTTCAACAGGGGCAGTTTCAGTTACAGGCGGTGGTACAGCCTTCTTGGCTGTTTTACACGAAACGATCATTGCAGCAATGACCACTAAGACAAAAAATATTTTCTTCATGGTTAATAATTTGTTTGTTAATGGATTGATAGTTTAAACCTTCGTTGAACAACGTTAATTTTGTGAAAAAGAAGGTTATTAATCATTACGTTCCCTTTATTCTTCAAATTTAAGCCACTTTTTAACGAAATGAAAGTCTTTGAAATTGTTTCTTTTTCATTTTTTTCATTTTTATACTTTAAAATCATCCGATTAATGCCAATACAATATCTAATCTTACTGATAAGTTTTGATTTTTTTTATTTTTGTGGCTCATAAAAAATCAAATTTAAAAATGGAAAAGCCAAGAGTAGTAAGCGGGATAAGGCCAACAGGGTATTTACATTTGGGTAATTACTTTGGTGCCGTTCGAAATTTTATACGGATGCAGGATGATTATGACTGTTTTTTCTTTATCGCCGATATTCATTCGCTTACAACCCATCCAACGCCTACCAACCTGCAGGCAGGGGTGAAACAAGTTTTAGCCGAATATTTGGCTTGTGGCATCGATCCCGATAAAGCAACCATTTTTATTCAAAGCGACGTTCCCGAAGTCTCTGAATTATATGCTTTTTTGAACATGAATGCTTATCTGGGCGAACTGGAACGTACCACCTCTTTCAAAGATAAAGCGCGCCAGCAACCTGAGAATGTGAATGCAGGATTGTTGACGTATCCTGTTTTGATGGCAGCCGACATCATCATTCACAAAGCCAAATTTGTGCCGGTTGGAAAAGATCAGGAACAAAACCTCGAAATGGCGCGCAAGTTTGCCGGAAGGTTCAACCGGATGTACAATTGCGAACTTTTTCCATTGCCACAACCCTTTACGTTCGATGGGAAAGATATGCTTAAAGTTCCCGGTTTGGATGGTAGTGGTAAGATGGGCAAGTCGGAAGGGAATGCTATAAATCTGTATGAAGACCCAAAATCGATCAGAAAAAAAGTGATGAGGGCCGTTACCGATACCGGCCCAACAGAAATGAACAGTAAAAAACCCGAACCGGTTGAAAACCTTTTCACCTTGATGAAGATTGTTTCTTCTGTCGATACTGTTGCTCATTTTGACGCTCTTTACAATTCATGCGAAATCAGGTATGGTGATTTGAAAAAGCAACTTGCCGACGATATTATCAGTTACACGGAGCCTATCAGGAATCGGATTATCGACCTGCTTGAAGATGATGGTTATTTGGCGAAAGTCGCAAAAACCGGAGCTGAAAAGGCACGTGAATCGGCGGCGAAAACCTTGAATGAAGTGAAATCAATCATTGGCTTTAAAAGCCTTTTTTAAACAGTAAGATTGAATCGGTTTAAATAAGGTCACTTTTCTTATCCCTTTGTTTGAAATTAGAGCTCATTAGCCTATTTTTATACTTCTGAAATTGACACGTGATAACCAAAATCAAATTTTTCATGAAAAGAGCACTGCTAAAATCTTTATGTGTAGGATTGGCTCTGATTATCTTCAGTGCCCAGGCCATGTCGTTTACTACGATCAATACAGTAGTTAATTCCGATCTGGAAATTGCTTCGGTAACCGACTTTAATGAAACAGAAATCTACAATGCTTTTACAGAAGTAAACTCTCTTGTTTCCTATGTTCAGGAGAATGATGGGGTTACTTTAAGCGACTTGGAAGCCACGAACAACGAATTGGTTTCAAACATTAGCTCTTCTGCGGCTATTGCTTTATTACATGATGGTGACCACGAAGATACCCCTCCTATTTTCAGCGCTTTTATCTGGGGCTGTTTGCTGAACTGGGTCGGTATGCTCATTGTGGGGCTAACTACTGGTTTTGACGGGAGTCAAATTACCAAGTCTGCATGGGGTTGTCTGATCAGCTCATTATTATGGGGCGGATCTTGGTGGTACTATACTTACTAATAGATTGAAAATTAAAATTATAGTCAAATTAAATTAAAGTCGAATCTAAACTTTTAAAGCATGAAGAAATTTTTATTTAAAACGATGGCCATTTTTATGGCTTTACTGATTTTGCAGGTGCAATCGATGGCTGGTTCAACTTCATCCATCAATTCTGAAGATGAAGCGATTGTGAATTTCGACGAAACCGAAATTTATAGCTCTTTTGATCAGGTCAACGACTTGGTAAGTTATGTTTCTGATAACGAAGGTGTAACCTACTCTGAAGTTGCCTCTGTTGACAATTCATTACTTGAAAACGTAAGCTCAACGGCTGCTCTTGCTTTGAGTAACACTAGCGGCGAAGAGCCACCTTTCATTAGTGCATTCCTATGGGGTTGTATCTTCTGGGGATTTGGTATTTTAGTTGTTGCCCTTACAACCGATATGAACATGGATTATATCAAGAAAGCTGCAATGGGATGTGCTGTTTCTTCTGGCGTTTATATAATATGCTGGTTGATTTATTACTTCGCCTTAAGGGCCACTGTTTATTATTGATCATATATTCAATTAATTAATAAAAAAATTGCCTCATTAATGAGGCAATTTTTTTAAAATATCAGTTAAAGGCATGAAAAATCTGATCCGTATTTTTTCTTTGTTATTTTTAATGGTTGTTATTTATAACCAAACTTTCGCAGTATCTTCTTCAAACCTATCTTCTTCAAAAAGCGCTATAATTAATGCTTCCGATTTCGATGAAGCCGAAATTTACAATGCCTTTTCTGAAATTGAACACCTGATGAAAGTTGTATCGGAGAATGATTCGGCCACCTATTCCGATGTACAGTTGCAAGATAGTTCGTTACTGTTGTTGGTCGACAATGAGCCCGACATAGTCAGTACTCAGCATCAGAAGTTTGCGTTCAACAAACAAACCGCTTATTTATCGGGTTGTATTTTTGGGGTAGTAGGTATTGCGTTAGTCGCAATTATTAATAATGGTGATAAGGAGAGGCTCAATAATGCTATTTGGGGTTGTGCGACCTCGGGTTGTGTATCGGTTTCATCGGTTGTGGTTTGTTATTTTATTATCTTTTCTTATTATTTCGCTTATTGGTAAACACCAAATTAATTTCACATCAATTGTTTTAATTCACCGTAGTTGTTATTTTTATCAACCATCAAATTGTTTCATCTTTTCAACCTGTCATGAAAAAAAGAGGAGTATTGCTTTATATCTTTCTTGCTGTTAGCATAGCGGGATATTCCCAGTTTGCCTACAGGATGTCGGCTGATATTTTAACGAAGACACGTCTTCCCGACAGTACGTTTCAGGTAAGTAAAGGCAAGTTGTTTTACGACCAGAATTACAAGAAGATCATTTTCGATTTTACCTTTCCGCAAAAAGAAAAAATTGTTCTTTTCGACACCATCATGTACACCTTCAGGGCCGATACGCTCTATTCCAAAAGCCCAAACCTTCTGATACCCGAACAGTCGTTGTTTCATTTTATATTGAAAGGGAAAATGGCAAACTATGGTCTCGACCAGACCAGTTTTGAAATGAAAGGTTTTGAAAAGAAGAACGATATGGTGATTACGACCTGGATTCCACCCGATTTCTTTAAAAAGATCATTTCAAAAGTGTTAGTAGCGACCAAAGATAAGCTCCTTTATTCAGTTACAATGGTCGATGTAAAAGGTAAGGTGATGAGCCGCCAGATATTGAAAAATTACAAGCTGATTCAGGGTCTTGATATACCCTCTGAAATACTGATTGCAACCTACCTTGAAAGAGGGAATATTTATCAGATCATCAACATGGACAACGTGGTACTGAACGAACCCAAAAACGATAAAAAGTATGACTGCGATCTGTAAAAATATCATCCTCTGGGCTTTATTCTCATTTTTTCTTATTTCTTTGCCACAACAGGTATTAAGTAAAAACTCACCCAAAATTGCCAAGCTGGTGAAACTGAATAAGCCCGACGACCATTCAACGAATTATAAGAGTTACCTGAAAAAAAGCTCGAACGAACTGAAAGCAACTGTCGCGATACTTTTTATCGGTTATAAAAATTTTCTTTCTTCGCAGGATATGAACAGTTGTGTTTTTACCCCTTCGTGTTCCGTTTATGCCATTGAAAGCTTTCAGCACAACAACCCTTTTGAAGCTTATTTGAAGGTTTTTGACCGTCTGTCACGTTGTGGCCCCATGGTAGCAAAAAATGAGTACCCATATAATTTTGAAATCCAAAGATACTATGACCCGGCTTATTAACCTGACATTTCTTATTTTACTGTTTTCTGTCATCCAATCTTTTGGGCAGAATAATTTGTTCGATTGCGAAAACTCAAAGAATTTTGCAGGTTATCTTTTCAACACCGGTCAATACCAACTTTCGGAACAAGAATATGAACGGATCAGTTTTTTTTGTGAATTCGATTCCACTTCCCGGTTAATGTTGCTTAAGACTTACCGCAAATTGAAAAAGTTTGACAAGGAAGAGCTTTTCTATAATACACATGGTTTTGGGAACCTAAATCTTTTATCGGCCGATTATCGCGACGAATACATCAGGATGTTGATGGCAGAGCAGAAATATTCCGATGTGCAGAAGACGATTGCCGGCGGTCTTCCTGTCAGACAGGAATATGAACACCTGCTGGGATCTGAACTTTTGTTGAGAAATTGGGAAAAAGCGTACCAAATGAGCAGGCAGGATATGCCGAAAGTAAATTTCAAAATAGCTGGTTTGAGAAAGGTTGCCGAAAAGAGCTATCAGGCCAAAAGGAAAAGCCCTGTGTTGGCATCACTTCTGTCGGTTATTGTACCAGGTGCAGGAAAAATGTATTGTGGATATTGGGGCGACGGGGCCATGTCGTTTCTTTTTACTGCTTCGTCAACTTTCTTTGCTGTAAGGGGATTCAATAAATACGGTACAAAAAGTGTCTATCCATGGATAATCGGTGGGCTTGCAGCTAGCTATTATGCAGCGAATGTTTATGGAGGCGCTACTTCAGCAATACGTTATAACGAAAACATTGACCATACTTTCATACATGAAACGGAAGAGATACTTTATTCTGATTATTAACCTTCTGATTGTTACCTTTTCTTTTGCTCAAACGGTTGAAGAGGTTGTTCGCTTTGCCGATGAACAATTTGTGAAAGGAAATTATCAGGTCGCTGCTCAGGAATACAACAGGGCTCTCTTCTTCGGGTATGATAAGGTCGATGAATTGTCGATTCAAATTGGCCATTGTTACTGCGAACTTGAAAACTATGATCTGGCCACCCCTTTCTACGACCGGTCTTTCAAGTATTCAAAATCCGACAGTTTAAAAAATGAAGCAGTATTGGGAAAAACGTTTTGTTTGCTAATGCAAAACAAAAATTTTCTGGCACTGAACGAATTGCTTTATATGAACGACCATTCAACTATGCAGCAACAAACCGGTATGCATTATCTGAAAGGTATTGCCTACTATGGGCTGAAAGAAGATTCCCTGGCTTATGAAGAATTTTATACTGTTTTGAATCTCTCGGAGATCAACGACTCGGTTAAAACCCTTCTTACCTCAGAATTCAATAAAGTATACCGGTATCATAAAAAATACAATCCTACCCGAGCCTATATTATGAGTGGGATCATTCCCGGTTCCGGTCAACTATCGGTTGGGGCATTCAAAGATGGTATCAATTCAATGGTTCTGATTGCTGGGTTATACCTTATTGCCGTTCAAATTATTAAAGCATATTCATTGTTGGATGCCGCACTCACTTTATTCCCCTGGATTCAGCGCTATTACCTGGGTGGTATGGATAAGGCAAAAGGGCTAGCTGTTTCAAAGATTGAAGAAAAGCGATATGAGTCTTATTTAAAGATTGTTAATTTAACCACTCCTGAGAATTTCCGATGATAAAACGGGCAATCTCAATATCAATTATTTTACTTCTCACCGCATTTTTTACAGTGCCGGGTTTTTCAGCATTATCAAACTTCTCCAAGAAAGAAACTCAGCTTGCAAATGACTTGAAAGAAGTTTGGCCTTTCTCTCAAACGGTGAAGGTTGAATACGAGTTGGTTATGGCTCAGCTCGAAATCATGGAAAACGATTCGATGAAAAAAGCTTTTCTTGCCGATTACGAAGAATACGTGAAAGATACCTATTTCGACCGGGTGGTCAGGTTGAATATTCGTCAGGGAAAGTTGCTCTTATTGTTGATTCATCGTGAATTGGGAAAAACACCGTATGAATTATTGCGTGATTTCCGTAACCGTGAACGCGCCGATTTTTGGCAAAAGTTTGCAAAACTGTTGGGTGCCGATCTGAAATTGAAATATGATCCGATAGTATATCCCGAAATTGAAGAAATTGTATTAAAATTTTCGAAAGAAGCCAATCACCAATACATTCCTCCGAAATAGAGGTTTTCACTGCACAAAATTAAATGCCTGAATTATTTCTTTTTACATAAAAATGAAATAATTTTATCATGATCAAATCGTTAGGTGATGCAATTCCTCAATGGCTCTAACTAAATATTCTACCGTGTATGAAAAAAATCCTTTTATTCTCTGCATGCATATTCATTTCTGTTTCATTATTCTCAAAAAATACAGACCAACTTTCGGCAAATAGCCTGTTGAAAATTTCAGCACAAGCTGGAAGTAAAATTTTGAGCGGGAAACTGATTGAATCGATGCTAATAAACGAGAAGTATACTTCCGGAAATTTGAAAAGCGTTAATTGTAATACGGTGCAAATTATTCTATATTTTGATACCTATCCTACGGTTCTGCAAATTAATGAGTTATACAATCTGAATGTTACGCTTCATTTCAATACCTGGACACCACCGGGTGAAGGCTATCAATATGGTTTTTTGGTTGCAACTGTTCCACCCGCGAACCTCAAAAAAATCCTTGAACTTCCTTTTGTGAAAAAAGTCGACTCGGGTGAGCGATCGAGCAGGGCGATGAACAATACCGCCTCGTTAAGTATCAATGCTCAAATGGCCTGGTCAAAAGGGTATAAAGGGAAAGGCAAAAAAGTATGTATACTCGATTCGGGTATCGATATTGCTTACGCAGGATCCGATTTACCCTCTTCTTTTGAATACAAAGATTACTCCTATTTCCCCGTT
>Ga0209373_10003716_pt1 | contig 13816 bp, 14 predicted proteins | sample Higcelweek5metaG_FD_187173 | JGI IMG/M metagenome (GOLD analysis project Ga0209373, IMG submission 187173) | Freshwater pond sediment microbial communities from the University of Edinburgh, under environmental carbon perturbations - High... | ecosystem: Environmental > Aquatic > Freshwater >...
GAATGTATTGTGCACGGCGTGCTCGCAGGATATCCTGTGATAAGATTGAGGGCAACGCTTCACGACGGATCCTACCACCCGGTTGATTCTTCAGAAATGGCCTTTAAGGTTGCAGCTTCACTTGCATATAAAAAAGGATTGGCAGAAGCTCAGCCAGTGCTTTTGGAACCTGTAAACCATTTAGAGGTGTTTGTACCTGAAGTTTATATGGGAGACATTATTGGTGACATAAACAAGAAGCGGGGCAGAGTTTTAGGCATGGAAGCTGAAAACGGCTTGCAGAAGGTAGTTGCAGAAGTTCCCCTGGCAGAAATATTCAAATATGCTACGGATTTGAGGTCAATGACAAGAGGAAGAGGAATCTTTACATCAAAATTCGTAAGGTACGAGGAAGTCCCTGCTACTGAAGTTGATAAAATCATTGCAGCCTCAAAACAAAAACAGGAAGAAGAATAGTATTCATAAAACAACCGCTGGAAACAGCGGTTGTTTTTTTCGAAATCAATAAAAAAAAGAAGTTAATTCAGCATAATGGCTCAAAATCAAGGAAATCGGGCCTAAATGAGTAGCAGTGAAATTTGATTTTAGCAGCTGGAATATTTATTATCATATTAAAGTCAAAGAAAGTCAAAGTCAATAACAAGGTTAAAGACAAAGAGGTGCTATTATGGCGAGATTATCTGATGTCATAGAATTATTTATTAAGGATATGCTCCAAAGCGCGCAGAAGAGCCAGATTGAGATAAAAAGGAATGAACTGGCAAATTATTTTGGATGCGCTCCATCCCAGATAAACTATGTTCTTACAACAAGGTTCACTTTGGACAAAGGGTATTTCATTGAAAGCAAGAGAGGCGGCGGCGGCTTTATATTGATAAGAAGGATTGATTACAGCGACAATAAGCCGTTTATAGAAACAATAAATGAAAAAATCGGCAACAGCCTGACCTACGATGCCGCATCAAGGATAATGGAAAGCCTCTGTGACCACGGCATAATTGACGACAGGGAGCTGGCAATTATAAAAACTGTGCTTAATGACAGAATCCTGGGTTCATGCGGAGATAAAAACAAATTGAGGGCAGATATCCTGAAAGGCATACTTACGGTGATTTTATAAATTGAAGTGGAAGAGGTGAAAAATATGCTTTGTGAAAAATGCAAAAAGAATGAAGCAACTTATCATATAACAAAAATAATAGACAACTACAAACAGGACATGCATCTGTGCGAGAAATGCGCGAAGGAATTTGGCGAGATAAGCACACCTTTCACTTTCCAGAATATTATCAGCGATATGTTGGGTTATATAACACAGACTTCAGAACTAGAAAGGCCATATGATCCGAGATGCAGCAACTGCGGAACCTACTTCAGCGACTTTAAAAAGAAAGGTTTTTTAGGCTGCAGCGAATGCTATCATAGCTTTGAAGAAGTAATTGATCCTATTATCAGGAAAGTGCAAGGAAACGTAAAACATACAGGGAAGATTCCTGGGGAAAAGATAAAAACGGATGCAAGGATCGGCGAACTGGAAAAGTTGCAGTCCATGCTCCAGAAAGCCATAGATGACGAGGCATACGAGAAGGCAGCTGTTATAAGGGATCAGATAAAGGAGCTTCAAAACTCTGCGGTGAAGGGGGAATGATTATGGCCAATGATTTGGTTTTGACAAGCAGGATAAGGCTTGCACGAAATCTTGACAAAATCGTTTTTCCCCATAAAATAACCGACGAAAAGGGAAAAGACTTAGTTAAAAAAGTGGAGGCTGCGTTTTACACTGAGGGTTTCAGCAAGGAAAGCTACAGGACTGTCAAGCTTTGGGAAACAGACAGGAAGACGCAGAATGCATTCTTTGAAAAACACCTCATAAGCAGCAACATGATAAATAACTGGAGCAAAGCTGCTGTAATATTGAGTGCTGATGATAAATTAAGCGTGATGATAAATGAAGAAGACCATATCAGGATACAATGCATCAATCCAGGTTACAGCCTGGAGGAGGCATTCATATACGCAAATGAGGTTGACGATCATCTTGAAAGAATGCTTGAATTTGCCTTCAACGAAAAATACGGATATCTTACCGCGTGTCCGACTAATGTTGGGACGGGCATGAGGGCGTCGGTAATGATACATCTCCCCTTCATAACAATGAACAGCAAGCTGGAAGGTTCGCTTTATACACTATCGAAGCTTGGCATGGCAATAAGGGGCATTTATGGCGAGGGATCAAAAACAGCCGGCAGCATATACCAGATATCAAACCAGATAACACTTGGTATTAATGAAAAAGAAACCATCAGGAATCTCAAAGCAGTGGTAAACACAATCGTTGCCCTGGAGAACAAGGAAAGAGAAAATGCGTACAAAAACTATAAACATGAAATACAGGACAAGGTATCAAGAGCCTTGGGAACTCTGAAATCTTCAGTGCTGATGCCATCCCCGGAGTGCCTTGAACTCTTATCCTATGTCAGGATGGGCGTAGAGATGGGCATCATAAAAAGCGTAAAACTCGGTACGGTGGATTCTTTGTTTACAGAGATACAGCCATACGTAATGCAGAAGGCTATAGGAAAAAATATGACCAAAGAAGAGATAAACCTGGCCAGGGCAAAGCTGGTCAAAAAGAGAATCAGGGAAAACGGTAAAAAATAGAATAATAAAGGTTGGTGAGTTATATGATGTTTGGAAGATTTACAGAAAGATCGCAAAAGGTTTTGGGATATGCCCAGGAAGCTGCGCAGCAGTTCAGACATGGGTATGTGGGAACGGAGCATATACTGATGGGGCTGCTGAAAGAAGATGGCCCGGCTCAAAATGTGCTCAACAAAATGAATATTAATCTCGAAGATGTTGCAGAATTAATAGAAGAATACGAAGGCATGGGCGAGATGGAATTTAAAAAGGAGCAGATACAGCTGACTCCCAGGACCAAAAGACTACTTGAAATAAGCTTGCTTGAATCAAGAAACATGAATCATAACTATATTGCGCCTGAGCATATGCTCCTTGCCCTGATAAGCGAGCCGGAAGGGGTTGCAGTAACAATATTGAACAGTCTTGGAGCGGACTTTTCAAGGTTAAGGAAAGAGCTTATAGAAAGCCTCAACGGGGAACAGAAGGGAAGCACAGGGGAAGCAGGCACCGCAGCAAATTCAGATACTACGTCACTTGACCAGTTCGGAAGGGACCTCACACAGATGGCAAGGGAAGGCAAGCTTGACCCGGTTATAGGAAGGGAAAAGGAGACACAGAGGGTTTTGGAGATATTGTGCAGAAGGACAAAAAACAATCCATGCCTCATTGGTGATCCTGGGGTTGGAAAAACAGCTATAGCAGAAGGGCTTGCGCAGAAAATTGTATCCGGAAACATACCTGAGCTCCTGAAGAACAAAAGGGTTGTAACCCTGGATTTATCAGCCATGATAGCAGGTTCGAAGTACAGGGGTGAATTTGAGGAGAGACTCAAAAAAGTTATGGAGGAAATAAAAAATTCAGGCAATGTCATATTGTTCATTGATGAGATCCATACTATAATAGGTGCTGGAGCCGCTGAAGGAGCCATTGACGCATCTAACATTCTGAAGCCTGCCCTTGCAAGAGGAGAAATTCAATGCATAGGTGCAACAACCATAGACGAATACAGGAAGCACATTGAGAAGGATGCAGCTCTTGAGAGAAGGTTCCAGCCAATAGTGGTCGGGGAGCCGACTAAAGAGGAAACAGTGCTGATTCTAAAGGGGCTCAGGGACAAATATGAGGCTCACCACAGGGTGAAAATAACAGACGATGCAATAGAGGCTGCAGTCAATTTATCCGACAGGTATATTACGGAAAGGTTTTTGCCGGACAAGGCAATTGATTTGATTGATGAAGCTGCCGCAAAGGTAAGGATAGAAAATCTTGTTGCTCCTCCCGATCTAAAAAACATCGAGAAGGAACACGAAATGGTTTCAAAGCAGAAGGAAGATGCCATAAAAATCCAGGATTTTGAAAAGGCTGCAAAACTGAGGGACAGGGAAAAAGAATTAAGGGATAAGCTGGATGAATACAAGAAGGATTGGAAAGTAAGCAAAGAAGCTTCATCACTGACTGTTTCCGAACCGCAAATAGCCGCAGTGGTGGCAAAATGGACAAACGTCCCGGTTGAAAAGCTTACAGAAAAAGAATCTGAAAGGCTTATCAAGCTGGAGGAGATACTTCACAAGAGGGTTATAGGCCAGGAAGAAGCTGTCGAGTCCGTAGCAAGGGCAGTAAGAAGAGCGAGGGTTGGGCTGAAAGATCCGAACAGGCCAATAGGATCATTTATTTTCCTGGGACCTACAGGTGTCGGCAAGACCGAATTATCCAAGGCGCTGGCTGAAGCTATATTCGGTGACGAAAACAATATGATAAGAATCGACATGTCCGAATACATGGAGAAACATTCGGTTTCAAGGCTCATCGGCTCACCTCCGGGGTATGTCGGATATGATGAAGGCGGCCAGCTTACAGAAAAAGTCAGAAGAAATCCATATTCTGTTATTCTTTTTGACGAAGTGGAAAAAGCGCATCCGGATGCAATGAATGTGCTGCTTCAGATCCTGGAGGACGGAAGGCTCACTGATGGTAAGGGCAAGACGGTTAACTTCAAGAACACCATAATAATAATGACATCAAACGTAGGCGCATCGACTTTAAGGAAGCAGAAATCGATGGGGTTTGCAATTGATGGAGGCAAAGCGGCAGAAACAGAATATGAAAAGATGAAGGAAAATATTATGGAGGAATTGAAGCGTTCCTTCAGACCTGAATTTTTGAACAGGATAGATGACATCATCGTTTTCCATTCCTTAGAGCAGAAAGATCTGCAGGAAATAGTAAAGCTCATGCTGAATGCAGTATCCAGGAGGCTCGATGAGCAGGATATACATGTGGAATTTAATGAGGATGCTGAAAAGATGCTGGCAAAGGAAGGGGCCGATGTTACTTATGGCGCAAGACCTTTAAGGAGAGCTATAACAAAGATTGTAGAAGACCAGATATCGGAAGAAATCCTTAAAGGAACTGTCAGCAAGGGCGATTCGATATTAGTCGGAGTTGAAGGCAATAAGCTGTCTTTTAAAAAGAAGAACTAAGTGGACTTACAAATTGCGCACAAAATGAATAGATGGTTTGTGCGCAATTCAATTTTTTGATAATTGTTTACAATTTAGCAAAAAATAAGATATAATATATTGATAGGCACAGAGACAGGAGTTGTAAAATATGGTGAAAATAAGGACGGTATATGTATGTCAGCAGTGCGGCTATGAATCATACAAATGGCTTGGGAAATGTCCGAACTGTGAATCGTGGAACAGTCTGGTGGAAGAGGAAAAGAAGATTGAATCCGTGAAAAAGGGCATCTCAACGATAAAAAGCCAGCCTGTCAGTATTTTAAAGGTAAAATCCGGCGAATACGAAAGGCTCAACACAGGTATTGAAGAACTGAACAGGGTATTGGGTGGCGGCGTGGTTAAAGGCTCCCTGACATTGATTTCAGGGGCGCCTGGTATCGGAAAATCGACGCTGCTGCTCCAGACTGCAAATAATATAGCGGAAAGTTACGGAAAGGTGCTTTATGTATCAGGGGAAGAGTCGGAGGAGCAGATTAAAATAAGAGGCGACAGGCTTGGAGCCATGTCAGAAAATCTGTACATAGTGTCGGAAACAAACATTTCAAGCATTGAATTTCATATGGAAAATATTGCTCCGGCTTTTGTCATTATCGACTCGATACAGACCTTGTATAAGGATTCAGTATCGTCAGCCCCAGGAGGCGTATCTCAGGTCAGGGAATGCGCCAATGAAATAATGAGGATCGGCAAGACAAGCAATATCCCTTTCTTTATAGTTGCCCATGTAACAAAGCAGGGTGAGCTTGCCGGACCAAGGGTCCTGGAGCATATGGTGGATACTGTACTGTCCTTTGAGGGGCAGCGGACGGAGGAATTCAGGATACTAAGGACAATAAAAAACAGGTTCGGGACAACCAGCGAGATCGGCGTGTTCGAAATGAGGAACTCAGGGCTTAAGGAGATTTCGAATCCATCAGAGGTTTTTCTGGAAGAAACCGATTATCAAAAGGAAGGATCTGTAGTTATTGGAGTTATGGAGGGAAGCAGGCCGATTCTTATTGAAGTCCAGGCGCTGGTAACCGAAACCAAGCTGCCCATGCCAAGGAGAACAGCCGTGGGCATAGAATTATCAAGGCTGTATTTGATCCTTGCAGTGCTTGAAAAGAAACTGAAGATTCCTTTCTACAATAAAGATGTTTATGTAAATGTTGTCGGAGGGCTCAACTTGGAAGGCACATCCGGAGATCTGGGTATTGCGCTTGCACTTGTATCTAGTGTAAAATCTAAAGAAAGCAATCTGCCCAAAATGCTTGCTGTTGGTGAAATAGGGCTTACAGGCGAAGTCAGGCCAATTTCCTACTGTGACAGGATAGTGAACGAAGGGTACAAGATGGGCTTTAAAAATATTATAATCCCTTTGAGGAATCTTGAAAAACTTGACCAGAACAATATTTCCATTAAAGGTGTTGCCGCCTTGAGGGAGGCAGTAAACAAAGTTTTTGTATAGGGGGGATATGATGCGCATTGAAAAGGACAAGGAATTGCTAGGCATGTTGAAGATACTGGCCCCTGGAACTCAGCTGCGTGAAGGGCTTGAAAACGTGTTAAGGGCCAAAACAGGAGGCTTGTTGGTTTTTGGCGACAATGAGCAGATAATGAAGCTTGTTGATGGCGGTTTTGCAATTAATTCCGAGTATACCCCTAATTGCGTTTATGAGTTGGCAAAGATGGATGGGGCAATTGTACTCAGCAGTGACCATAAAAAGATAGTTGTTGCAAATGCCCAGCTGAATCCTGATTCATCAATACCTACCTTCGAGACAGGAACAAGGCACAGGACAGCGGACAGGGTTGCAAAACAGACCGGAACCGTTGTGGTTGCAATATCCCAAAGGAGGCACATAATCACTGTATATAAAAACTATATAAAGTATGTCCTGAGGGACAGCAGCATAGTGCTTGGAAGAGCTAACCAGGCGCTGCAGACACTGGAAAAATACGTATCTGTCCTTGAGAGGGTGAGAAACAACCTGGATGTACTTGAATTTATGGATATGGCGACCCTGTTTGATGTGACAACAGCAATTCAAAGAACTGAAATGGTGCTCAGGGTAAAATCTGAAGTTGAAAAATATGTTTGCGAACTTGGAAATGAGGGCAGGCTGATTTCGATGCAGTTGAATGAATCCATAGAAAATGTGGAGCGGGACGGTATACTGATGATAAGGGATTATTCCCTGGATGGCATGGACTATAATGAGATTTACAGGCACCTGCAAACCATAACCTCTGATGAGGTCCTCAAGGTGGAGAACATAGCCAGGGTGATCGGCTATTCGAATGCCCAGCTTATGGATACCCTCATATCGCCTAGAGGCTACAGGATGCTGAGCAGGATTCCAAGGCTCCCTTCAATTGTTATCGATAACATAGCCAGGAACTTCAAAGGATTAAAAGAAGTTACAGCAGCTTCCTATGAAGAACTTGACAATGTGGAGGGCATTGGGGAGGCGAGGGCAAAGGCTATAAGGAATGGCTTGAGAAGGCTTAGGGAACAAACAATGATCAATAATAATTTAAGCACGAAATAGCCATTTCGTGCTTAGCGTTATCTGAAAGTATATTTCCCAAGGGTGTCTATTTTATCATATTCCTTTAAAAGTATGTCATAAAGGTTGAGGTCCAGTACATTGCATAAAGAAGTAAGATAGAACAGGTTATTGCCAATTTCCCGTTCCAGCACTTCGCGGCAGTTTTCACAAAGCGTGCCTTCAAGATGGGTTTTAAGGCATTGGCTGAAGGACTCGATATCAATATCTTCAGGCCTTTGCTGTTTTGCGGCATTTATCTTCAAACATCCGCAATTTGTAACTGACTTTGCAACCGCCCTGTTGATGCGGGCTTCAGATTCGTTCAGCTTTGAGAGAATATCCAGTATGCTTTTATGCCTTAGCAGGGATTCACTGACGGCATTCTGAAAATCATCGAATATTACATCTTTCATGAAGTTCAACTCCTTACTGAGATTGTCTCATCTTCTAAAATAATTATAAGTAGCATGAGTCAATTTTGTCAATGAATAATGGAACAAATTTAATCTTTGCTTGGCTGGAAAGCACCCGGAAGTGGCAGTATGTGTAAATAATTATTTAAAATACCGCGGCCATCATTGAAAAATGGCTGCTATTAAGATATATTAAAGTATAGTAACATGTAAAATTTGTTGAATTAATAAGGAGGTGAAGCGATTGCTTAACAAAATATTGAGAGGGGTTTTCACAGCCCTTGGTATGGTACTTGGGTATATGATTGGGGATGCTATTTCCAAGACAAGCTACGTCATGGGGTTAAATTATTTTGGAAGTACCACCTTTAAAGATGCAATTATTATTACTATTTCTGTTATTATTTTTGGTATTTTAGTTTATGTGATTTCTCCAGGCATCAACCGGGCAATAATAAAATTTGTTAATTATATTGAAACCGGGATACAGAAATTCTCTATCACAGAAATAATTTTCGGCAGCGGCGGTGCAATAATAGGACTCGTTTTATCAGCAGTCTTCGTGAATATAGCCAGCAAGATTCCGGTGATAGGTTCTGTCCTTGCGTTTCTGATTGCTATATTCATGGCGGTAATCGGAGCCAATATAGGTATCAAGAGAAGAGAAGAAGTACTGGCTGTTCTCACAGGCATAAGGCGCGGAGAAAGAGGCAAGGAGAAAAAGGGGAAGGGCAGCAAAGGTGACCCTAAGGTTTTGGATACATCGGTGATAATCGACGGAAGGATATTTGACATCTGCCAGACAGGATTCGTTGAGGGAAGCCTGATCATACCTCAATTCGTTCTGGATGAACTCAGGCATATAGCTGATTCAGCCGATTCCCTTAAAAGGAACAGAGGAAGAAGGGGTCTTGATGTTCTGAACAAAATACAGAAAGAGCTGAACATCGAGGTTATAATATCAGACAAGGATTTTCCGGAAATTGCAGAAGTGGACAGCAAGCTCCTCAGGCTGGCGAGCATGATGAGTGGAAAAGTAATAACCAATGACTATAATTTGAATAAGGTTGCAGAATTCCAGGGAGTGCCGGTCCTGAATATTAACGAGCTTGCCAATGCAGTAAAGCCGGTGGTGCTGCCAGGCGAGGAAATGAAGATAACAATCATCAAGGATGGCAAGGAATCAGGCCAGGGTATATCATACCTTGATGATGGTACTATGATTGTAGTAGAAGGCGGCAAAAAGTTCATAGGCGAGACCAAAGAGGTATTGGTGACATCAGTATTGCAGACTGCAGCAGGCAGAATGATTTTTGCGAAGCCGAAAGAGGATTACAATGGGTAAAGCATGCGCTGTGATTTTGGCGGCGGGAAAAGGTGAAAGGATGGGTGCCGGTAAAAACAAGCAATTTATTGAGATAAATGGCAGGCCCGTCCTTTATCATACCCTGAAAGCATTTTCCGATTGTCCCGCCATTGATGCAATTGTACTTGTATGTGCCATGGATGAGATGGAGTATTGCAGGGCAGAAATTGTGGAGAAATATTCCTTCATGAAAGTAACCGGAATTGCTGAAGGCGGAGCTGAAAGGCAGGACTCCGTGTATAACGGTTTGAAGAAGGCCGGGGATTGCGAAATTGTCCTGATCCATGACGGAGCAAGACCCTTTGTCAGCGCCGGAATCATAGAAGAAGGCATAAAGTATGCTGAAAAATATGGTGCCTGCACTTGCGGGGTTACCCCGAAGGATACGATCAAAATGAAGGGCGGTTCAGGATTTTCTGAATGCACCCTTGACAGGAACATCCTTTTTTCTGTTCAGACGCCTCAATGCTTCAAAAAAGAACTCATCGAAGGGTGTTATGAAAAGATTAAGGATGAGCCCATCCGGTTTACAGACGATACATCGGTAGCTGAATATTTTGGCTACAAGGTTTTCCTTTATACAGGGAGCTACAGCAATATAAAGATAACAACGCCTGAGGATCTGCCGGTGGCGGAAAATATCCTGGCGAGCATTAATAAAAGCAAAGGAATATAAGAAAGGGCTATGTTGAAATGGCATAGTCCTAATAATTATTTCGGGAATGAGGTACATTTATGAATTTTGAAATACAGCGTGACGGACTTTCAAAAATTGATATATGCCGGCTAAATCCGCTGACATTGGCTTTTATTGGAGATGCGGTTTACGAGCTTTACATAAGGAATCATATCCTGATAGGGAACAGTGAACTGTCCCCGCACAAGATGCACCTTGAAGCGATAAAATACGTCAAGGCCCATGCGCAAAGCGAGTTTGTAAAAAAACTGATGGATGAGCTTAGTGATGAGGAATTATATTATTTCAAAAAAGGAAGGAATGCAAAATCAGGCACTGTGCCTAAAAATGCTGATGTGCAGGAATACAGGTTTGCAACAGGATTCGAATGTCTTGTAGGATATCTTTCTTTGACCGGGCAGGATGAAAGACTGGAATATATTCTAAATAGAACAGCAGATTTAAAGGGGGAGATTTAATGCCAATGAAAGTGATTCTTGTGGAACACACGCCTAATCCGGAGGTCCTGATAGCAAAGGCCGCAAAGCTTTGCTACAGTCCTGTGGGAATAGAAGAGATGAATGAGGCCATGGACAGCGAGAAAACCATAAAATTTATCAATATGCTTATGTCTATGGGGCATGAATCGCCGGTGGAGCATGTCGCATTCACATTTGCCGTGGAAGGGGTAAGCAGAACCCTGACCCACCAGCTTGTAAGGCACAGGATAGCTTCATACTCCCAGCAAAGCCAAAGATATGTCAAACTTGACCAGTTTCAGTACATAATCCCGCCGGAGATAGAAAAGGACAGCAAGGCTAAGGCCATATTCATTGAGGCAATGGAAAACAGCCAGAAGGCTTATAACGGAATATCGGATATGCTGAAGGAAAAGTACCTGAACGAAGGCCTGAGCAAATCTGCTGCAGAAAAAAAGGCCATAGAAGATGCAAGGTATGTATTCCCCAATGCCTGCGAAACCAAAATCATAGTTACGATGAATGTGAGAAGCCTGCTGAATTTCTTCAGCCACAGATGCTGCAACAGGGCACAATGGGAAATCAGGGAACTGGCTTTTGAAATGCTCAAGCAGGTGAAGAAGGTGTCGCCTGCCATATTCAAATATGCAGGGCCATCCTGCCTCAATGACAAATGCCCGGAAGGGAACATGACCTGCGGCATGATGAACGAGGTCAGGGAAAAGTGCAGCAAGCTTTAAAAAATCGATTGGAGGGGTGTTTATGAAACCAGAAGAGAAGCAATTCAGGGAAGATATCGTTGAAGGCAGAAATGCCGTTATAGAAACGCTGAAATCAGGCAGGACAATTGAGCAGATACTGATAGCAAAAGGGGATTTGTCAGGTTCCATCAACATGATCCTTGCTTTGGCAAAAGAAAAAAAGCTTGTGGTAAAGGAAGTGGACAGAAAAAAACTTGATCAGGTTTCATTAACCGGCGCCCATCAGGGTGTCATAGCTCAGGTTACACCTTTCGTATACAGCGATGTGGAAAGCATGCTGGCCGCTGCTGCTAAGAAGAACGAGAAACCATTTTTAGTGATATTGGACGAAATAGAGGATCCGCACAATTTCGGATCCATCATTAGGACTGCGGATGCCTGCGGAGTCCACGGAATCATTATCCCGAAGAGGCGCAATGTTGGAGTCACTCCTGTTGTTATGAAGACATCGGCGGGAGCGAGCGAACATATGAGAATAGCAAAAGTCACCAATATAAATATGACAATAGATTTTCTCAAAGAGAAAGGTATATGGATATACGGCGCGGATATGAAGGGGAGCGAATACTGCTTCGATGCCGATTTCAGAGGAGCGGTGGCTTTAGTTATCGGAAGTGAAGGCAGGGGAATATCAAAATTGACCAGGGACAAATGCGACATGCTTGTCAAGATACCTATGGCCGGCAAAATAAGCTCATTGAATGCTTCAGTAGCAGGCGGAATATTGATGTATGAAGTATTGAAACAGAAATTCCAGGGTGGGTCAAAGTGAAATATATTTTTGTAGACGGTTACAATGTCATACATTCCTGGCCAGAACTGAAAAGCACAAAGGATTACAGTTTCGAATCTGCAAGAAGCAAACTCATCGGGATGCTGAACAATTATGCGGCATACAATGATTACAAAGTGTTTGCCATTTTCGATGCCCACCTGGTAAAAGGAAGCCTTGAGAAACAGGATAAAATCGGTGAGCACCTGATTGTAGTGTTCACAAAAGAAGGAGAAACAGCGGATGCATTTATAGAAAGGTGCGTAGACAGTGTGGGAAGAAAGGCGGAAGTCAGCGTAGTGACATCGGATTCGCTGGAACAGCAGCTGATTTTTCAAAGAGGGGCTGTCAGGATTTCCTCTCTGGAATTTTATCACGAGATAAAGGATGCTGAAAATAAAATCAAAGGAAATATCGAAAATGAATATACAAATAATAAACATATCCTGGAAGATGTTGTGGACAGTGAAGTCCTTGAAAAGCTTGAAAAAATCCGCAGGAGCAGGTAAAACGTTGTTGCCCTGTGTGTTTTTCTAATGTATAATTAAATGTGTGGCTGAATTAAGTTTGGAGGGGATATTTTGGGGAAAATGGCGACTGGCATCAGTACAGCTTACTCTTTCTGTGACAAACTGGATGAAGAGGTTATAATCCTTGCTAAACTGGGCGATATAAATGCTCAGGAATATCTAATCAGTAAATATGAGAACTTTGTAAAAGCTAAAGCAAAATCGTATTTCCTTATTGGGGCAGACAAGGAAGACATTTATCAGGAAGGGATGATCGGTCTTTTCAAGGCGATAAGGGATTTCAAGTCAGACAAGCTGTCTTCTTTCAAAGCATTTGCCGAATTATGTGTCACCAGGCAGATAATAACGGCCATAAAAACAGCAACAAGGCAAAAACATATACCGTTAAATACATATGTATCATTAAACAAACCAATTTATGATGAAGAGTCAGACAGGACACTGTTGGATGTTTTATCCGAGGCAAAGGTGTCCGATCCTGAAGAGCTTATAATAAACAGGGAAGAGCTTAAGCACATGTACAGTGAAATAGGTGATGTGCTTTCAAATCTGGAAATGGAAGTCCTCATGTCATATTTGGACGGGAAATCCTACCAGGAAATAGCTTCCGAGCTTGACAGGCACGCAAAATCGATAGACAATGCACTGCAGCGTGTAAAAAGAAAGCTGGAAAAATGCATTACAAACAAGTGAATTTCATATTGACAAAGAAAAGCACTTATATTAAAATTAATAATCGGTATGAAAAATATCGAGAGTTGGCGGGAGTAGTTCAGCGGTAGAACACTAGCTTCCCAAGCTAGCCGTCGCGGGTTCGATTCCCGTTTCCCGCTCCAATGGCATTTGGTAAAAATGCCCATGTAGCTCAGTCGGCAGAGCGTCACCTTGGTAAGGTGGAGGTCACCAGTTCAATCCTGGTCATGGGCTCCATTAAAATAAAGGCAATGTAACACACCTGGGTAAGTTTACCTAAAAAACTTATATGTATAAGGGAGGAAACAAGTAATGGGAAAGGCAAAATATGAAAGAAGCAAACCACATGTAAACATAGGGACAATAGGACATGTTGACCATGGTAAGACAACATTGACAGCTGCAATAACAATGGTACTTGCAAAAGAAG
>Ga0209373_10003718_pt1 | contig 13813 bp, 14 predicted proteins | sample Higcelweek5metaG_FD_187173 | JGI IMG/M metagenome (GOLD analysis project Ga0209373, IMG submission 187173) | Freshwater pond sediment microbial communities from the University of Edinburgh, under environmental carbon perturbations - High... | ecosystem: Environmental > Aquatic > Freshwater >...
ATCTGCCATTAAATAATCAATAACAGAAGAAACTGACTGAGTATCTGCATTATATTTTCTATAAGGAGCTTCAATAAAACCATATTCATTAATACGTGCATATGTACTCAAAGAACCGATAAGTCCGATGTTAGGACCTTCAGGTGTTTCTATAGGACACATACGACCATAATGAGTGTAATGAACGTCACGAACTTCAAAAGTTGCTCTATCTCTGTTCAAACCACCGGGTCCTAATGCACTCAATCTTCTTTTATTAGCAAGTTCAGCAAGAGGATTTGTCTGATCCATAAACTGTGACAACTGACTGGATCCGAAAAATTCCTTAATTGTTGCGCTTACAGGTCTAGTGTTTATCAACGCTTGAGGAGTAACAACATCAGCTTCCTGAATTGTCATTCTTTCTCTTACAACACGTTCCATTCTTGACAAACCAATTCTGAACTGGTTTTGTAAAAGTTCACCAACCGAACGAATTCTTCTGTTTCCCAAATGGTCAATATCATCTATATTACCTAAATCATAATTCAAACATAATATATAGTTGAAAGAAGAAATAATATCATCCATGGTTATATGTTTTGGAACCAAATCTGATATTCTATCTTCAATAACCTTTTTGATTTTGTCCTGTTCGGTTGTTTCGCTGAGGATTTCCATTAAAATAGGATAATTAACTCTTTCTGTTATGTTCAATTCTGCAGGATCAAAAGAAACATAATCTGCGAGATTAACAGTATTGTTACCAATAACTTTAACAGGTTTATACAAAGTATCTATAAGAACGGTATTTATACCGCAATCTTGTATTTCATTTGCAACTTCATGAGTAATTTTCTCACCTTTAGGAACAATAATTTCTCCGGTTTGAGTATTAATAACATCTTCCGCAGCAACTTTTCCTTCAATTCTTGTAGCAAGGCTAAGTTTTTTATTAAACTTATATCTTCCTACTCGAGCCAAATCATATCTTTTTGCATCAAAAAACATACCGAAAAGAAGTGACTTTGCACTGTCGACTGTCGGAGGTTCACCTGGACGTAGCTTTTTATATATTTCAATAAGAGCTTCACCCTGATTTTTAGTTGAATCTTTCTGAAGAGTATTAAGTAATCTTTCGTCTTCCGAAAACAAATTAATAATATCCGTATTTGTTTCAAAACCGAAAGCACGGAATAAAACTGTAGCTGGAATTTTTCTATTTCTGTCAATTCTTACAGAAATAACATCGTTAAAATCTATTTCGAATTCTAACCATGCGCCTCTGTTCGGGATAATAGTAGCCCCGGTAATATATTTACCTTTTGATTTCTCAAGGGTCTTTTCATAATAAGCACCCGGAGATCTGACCAACTGGCTGACAATAACTCTTTCGGCACCATTCATAATAAATGTACCATTGTCTGTCATTAACGGAAATTCGCCGAAGAAAATCTTTTGTTCTTTGATTTCTCCTGTTTCTTTATTTAAGAGACGAACCTTTACATTTAGAGGAGCTGCATACGTTGTGTCTCTTTCTTTACACTCTTCTATCGAATAAGTAGTCTTGTCATCGATAACATAGTCTACAAACTCCAAAATGAGGTTACCCGAATAATCCGTAATAGGGGAAATATCCCTAAAAACTTCTTTAAGCCCTTCATCAAGAAAATTCTTATACGAATTTTTTTGGACAGCTATAAGATTCGGCATTTCAAGAATTTCTTTAATTCTTGAATAACTCATTCTCTCATTACGCCCGTACTGTACCGCATGTACCATACCAATGATCACCCCGTATTAAAATTGTTATAATTTTTTGGTAAATTTATCACAATCGAATTATTTCACTTTTCAGGGTAAAATAAACAATCGCTTAAATTCCATGATAAAGCAATTAGTCGTTGCCATATATAACCAATACTTGCACTTCTTATGGTTATATGCTATAATCACGTCAATATTCAAGTAAAAGTGCCCTTTTTGAGCAACCTACCCCACTTTAAGTGATTATAAAGCAGTTTGTAATTATATCTCTTCCATCACGAAATGTCAACTGTTTTTTTAGTTATTAATAAAAATTTTTTATATATTTTTTTTAAAAAAACCGGCGGCCAATATTAACAATAATGGTCGTCGGTTTTTTTGTTAATTTTTGAAAACTAGTTTCAAAAAAAATTACTTAATTTCAACTTCTGCGCCTTCAGCTTTTAGCTTATCAGCAATAGCTTGTGCTTCTTCGTTAGAAACTTTTTCTTTGATTGTTTTTGGAGCGCCATCAACGATAGCTTTTGCTTCCATAAGAGCTGATCCTGTGATTTCCTTGATGATTTTGATAACGTTCATCTTGTTAGCGCCTGCATTCTTAAGAATAACAGTAAATTCTGTTTGTTCTGCTGCTGCTGCTGGAGCTGCTGCTGCTGGAGCTGCTGCTGCTACTGGAGCTGCTGCTGAAACACCAAATTCTTCTTCTAATGCCTTAACAAGTTCTGCTAATTCCATTACTGTTAAAGCCTTTACATCTTCAATTAATTTTGTTACTTTTTCGCTAGCCATTTTAATAATCCTCCGTTTTTTTATTTAAAATTATTTTTGTATGTGCATGTCACATACTACCATTTAGTACCTTATGCACTTTGTTTTTCAGCAATTGCATTTAATGCAACAACCAAACCACGAATATTTCCGTTGAGTACATTGACAAAACCAGTGATTGGAGCGTTGAAACCACGCAAAACCATACCGACAAGTTCTTCTTTGTTTGGCATTTTTGCTAAAGTATCAACTCCAGCTTCATCAATTACATTTCCATCAACTATACCGCCTTTGACAGTTAAGTTTTTGAACTTAGTTGCGAATTCGCAAATAACTTTTGCTCCGCTTGCATAATCATTTTTGCAAAAGGCTATTGCAGTCGGACCGCTTAAATACTCTACAGCGGCATCATTTCCCATTTGTTGAACAGCCTTTGTCACCAAAGTATTTTTTAGAACTTTATATGAAACTCCTTCTTTACGAAGAGCTACTCTAAGTTCTGTATCTTGCTCAACAGTAAGACCTCTGTAGTCAACCATAATTACTGATAATGATTCATTCATCTCTTTAATAATGTCTGAAACTATAGATTCTTTTTCTTTTAAAATATTTGCACTTGGCATCCCATTAACACCTCCTTATATTTATTCTTTCGGGTGTTTATATCTTACACAAAAACCCTTTGCGCAAAGACACGCAAAGGGTTTCATTACTTGTTTAAGTAAATAACACCTCGGCAGGATTTATGAAAGAATCTACCTGCTGTCTTTGGCACAATATTAAATTGTTACTATATAAATCAAGATTAATTATTCTTAACCTTTATAGCCGGTCCCATTGTGGATGTAATAACCACACTCTTCATGTACTGACCTTTTGCTGCAGAAGGTTTAGCTTTAACAACTGCATCGAATAATACAGTAAAGTTCTCAACTAATTTCTCTGCATCAAATGATGCTTTGCCGATAGGACAGTGAATAATGTTGGTTTTGTCCAATCTATATTCAATCTTACCTGCTTTAAGTTCGTTTATTGCACGTGTAACGTCCATAGTTACAGTACCTGCTTTAGGGTTAGGCATTAATCCCTTAGGACCTAACACTTTACCTAAACGACCTACAAGACCCATCATATCTGGTGTTGCAACAACAACATCAAAACCAAACCAGTTTTCTCCGGTAATCTTTGCGATCATATCTTCTGCACCAACAAAGTCAGCTCCTGCTTCTTCAGCTTCTTTTGCTTTGTCACCTTTAGCGATAACTAAAATTTTCTTTGTGTTACCTGTTCCGTGCGGAAGAACGACTGCACCTCTAACCTGCTGATCAGCATGTCTTGAGTCAACGCCCAATCTGATATGTGCTTCAATAGTTTCGTCAAACTTAGCTTTTGCTGTTGATTTAACTAATGCAATAGCTTCTGTTCTCTCATACAATTTATCTCTGTCAATGAGTTTTGCGCTATCTTGATACTTCTTACCTCTAAACATTTTCTCTCACTCCTTTTGTGTATATTTTTACACCTCAGCCTATGGATTAGTCTATTACAACTACGCCCATACTTCTGGCTGTACCGGCAAGCATGCTGGTTGCTGCTTCGATTGATGCAGCATTAAGATCTGGCATCTTTTGTTCTGCTAATTTTGCAAGATCTGCTCTTGTAATCTTAGCCACCTTGTCCTTGTTGGGTTTGCCTGATCCGCTTTCAATCTTGCATGCTTTCTTAATCAAGACTGCTGCCGGAGGAGTTTTTGTAATAAAAGTAAATGTTCTGTCTGAAAATACTGTAATAACTACAGGAATTATCAAACCGGCATCTTTAGCCGTTCTCTCATTGAATTCTTTACAAAAGCCCATAATGTTTAAGCCATGCTGGCCTAAGGCTGGTCCAACCGGTGGAGTAGGTGCTGCCTTTCCTGCTGGAATCTGCAACTTAACAAACGCTGTAATCTTCTTTGCCATTTAAAATCCACCTCCCAAAATATTTTTGATACAAATACCTTAATATATATTAATTAAAATATTTTCTGAATTTGTGCGTATTCAAGCTCTGCCGAAATTTCACGGCCAAACATTGATACAAGAACCTTAACACGCTCTTTGTCGATGTTTATATCCTGAACGATACCGGTAAAATTCTCCAGTGGTCCAGCTATAATCTTTACAGTATCTCCGACACCGTAATCTACGACAGTTTCTGACAATTCAACACCCAAAGCACGAACTTCTGCTTCGGACAACGGAATTGGTTTTGATCCCGGGCCGACAAAACCCGTAACGCCTCTGATATTTCTTACAATATACCAGGTGTCATCGGTTAAAATCATCTTTACGAGGACATATCCCGGGAATATTTTTTTTAGATTTGAAGACTCTCGACCTTCTTTGATCTCTACTTCTTCAATCATAGGAATAATAATATCCAGGAAAAATTCCTGCATACCTCTGTTCTCTATTACACGCTCCAGATTTGCTTTCACCTTATTCTCGTAACCGGAATAAGTATGAACTACATACCACTGCGCATCTTCAGAAATTTCCTCAATGAACATGAATCTTCCTCCTGTAAAATACTACCATTAACCGTAAATTTTTCCTACAACAAATTTAAGTAAAAAATCCGCAAGCCATATTACGGCTCCGATAATCAAACAGAACATAAGAACGGAAAAAGTATTTGTCACAACCTGTTTTTTTGTAGGCCATGAAACTTTTTTTAGTTCCTGAAATATTCCTTTGAAAAATCTTCCGATAGAACCAACTACACGCTTGATCCAGCTTTTTTCTTTCTTAGCTACCTCAGCCATATCCGTCCCTCTATTCTACGATATTTACTTAGTTTCCCTATGAGCTGTATGCTTCTTACAGAACTTGCAATACTTACTAGCTTCAAGTCTGTCAGGGTCATTTTTTTTGTTTTTCTTAGTTGTGTAATTTCTTTGCTTGCATTCTGTGCACGCAAGAGTGATTTGTACTCTCATGTTTCACACCTCCATTGTTATAAAGCGCAAAAGTAAATTTACCATACTTACGCTACCTTGTCAACATAAAATTTTATTTTATTTTAGCGAATTTCACATTTTTTGCAAAAACACTTACTGCGCACTTGTTGTCTTACACTCTTTTGTATGTTACTATACAAGAAAACATAACAAAGGGGTTTCCAATAATTATGCAATTATATAACGGAGTTGATATTGTTTCAGTTGAACGTATCAAAAAAAGCATCTTACGAAGCGGACAAAAATTTTTAGACACTGTATTCACAAAACAAGAACAAACATACTGTGATTCTAAAGGTTTACACCGTTTTGAAAGTTACGCCGCCCGTTTTGCTGCTAAAGAAGCCGTATCAAAAGCATTTGGAACTGGACTTTGCAAAGAAGCCGCTCTTCTAAACATTGAAACAATAAACGACGAACACGGCAAGCCGATAGTAATTTTACATAACGAATCCAAGTTGTATTTCAACAAAATGGAATTTATTTCAATCAGTATAAGTCTGTCACACACCGACGAAACGGCGATAGCATTTGTTACAATAATCGGAAACTGACTTATTATTTATTATATTCATTACATAATAAATATAACGGAGCGACGTCTTCTTCTATTTTTGGAAATCTTCCCATAGGTTCATAGAATCTGTTATCCGTATTATCATCATTAACCATAGAAACTTCGCCTATTAGTACTTTTCCATAACCTTCCTGCGCCCAAAAAGCATGATATTGATATGGAGGAAGCGTTATGCTCTGTCCCGGAACCAATTTTATTATAGAACCTGCCGGAACATAAGAAACCGTACCATCAATGTTAATTCTTACAGGATTTATTTTGTCAAGCTGTTCATCCTCGGTAGCATTATACAATTCAACCATAAGATTTCCGCCGCCACGGTTAATGATATCTTCCATTTTATTCCAATGAAAATGCATTGTACAAACTTGATTTTCTTTTGAAATCAAAATCTTTTCGGCATATGGTTTAATATATTTTTTGTTGTTTAAATTACCGTTTCTTATAGTAAAAAGAGTAAGCCCAATTTTGTCAAAATCATTCAAACCGTAATCCGTTATGTCCCATCCGAGCATATTATCTCGAATTTCATCACATTCCGAACCTTTTTGTTTCCATTCTTCCGGTGTCCAATAAGCAAAAAGCGGTAAATTAAATTTCATTTCTTTAATAAACTCAATATTTTCCTTAAGTATTGCATTTACTTCAGATCTTTTCATTTCGTAAAATTCTCCTTAAATTTATTCGTTTACATCTTTATCTGTTTCTATTGCGATTTCTTATGGTTTTTTCTTCATCGTTTTTTTTGATTAACTCGTCTATTTCACTGGCAGCACTTTTGCCGGCTCCCATAGCGAGTATGACCGTAGCCGCACCAGTAACTGCATCCCCACCGGCATATACAAAATCACGCATTGTTAAACTCTTTTCAGGATCTCTCATAACCAAACAACCGTGTTTGTTAACATCAAGACCTTTGGTCGTTTTGCTTAAAAGCGGATTAGGGGTATTTCCGATAGCCATGATAACACAATCTGCATTGATTTCGAATTCACTGCCTTTTATTGCAACAGGTCTTGCGCGTCCCGAAGCATCAGGTTCTCCAAGCTCCATTTTCAAACATTTAACAGCGGAAACCATACCGTTTTCATCCCCGATAATTTCAATTGGGTTCGTCAAGTATTGAAATTTAATACCTTCTTCAATAGCGTGATGTACTTCTTCCACTCTTGCCGGAAGTTCAGTTGAAGTACGTCTATATACGATTGTAACATCATCGGCGCCCATACGAAGAGCACTTCTTGCTGAGTCCATTGCAACGTTTCCGCCACCGCAAACTACAACATGTTTCGCTTTCATAACAGGAGTATCCGATTCGGGCAAATAAGCCTTCATTAAATTTATACGAGTTAAATATTCGTTTGCCGAGTAAACACCTTTAAGTTCTTCTCCAGGAATATTCATAAATGTTGGAAGTCCAGCTCCACTGCCGACAAAAACTGCCTCAAATCCGTCGTAAAATAGATCATCGATTGTCGCCGTTTTGCCTACTACAAAGTTAGTCACGATTTCGACTCCCGCATCACGAAGCCCCTGAATCTCTTTTTCTACAATTTTCTTAGGAAGTCTAAACTCCGGGATACCGTATACAAGCACGCCTCCTGCTTTATGCAAAGCTTCAAAAATCGTAACGCTATATCCCATTCTACAAAGTTCGCCGGCACAGGTAAGCCCCGAAGGACCTGAACCTATAACCGCAATTTTTTTGCCGTTCTTTGATGAATTAATTTCTTCTTTAATATCCGTCATATTATCCGCAACAAAGCGTTCGAGCCTACCGATAGCAACAGGTTCTCCTTTAATACCGCGAACACAATATTTCTCACATTGACTTTCCTGAGGACAAACTCTTCCGCATATAGCAGGCATTAAATTTGTCTCTCTTATTTTGAAAGCTGCTTTATCAATTTCCCCTTCTTTAAGTAAAGAAATAAATTCAGGAATTTTGACCGCAACAGGACAACCGCTAACGCATGGTTTGCTTTTGCAATTAAGACAACGATTAGCTTCTTCAATAGCTTGCTCTTTGGAATATCCGAGAGAAACTTCTTCAAAATTTTTATTTCTGACGTCGGGATGTTCTTCCGGCATTGGAATTTTTTTATTTGACATATTAGCCATTATTTCTGCACCTCTTTTTCTAATAAACGACATGCATGTTCGGAAGTTTTTTCTTTTTCAAATTCAGTATAAATTCTATTTCTTTTCATTAAACCGTCAAAATCCACTTCGTGACCGTCAAAATCCGGTCCATCGACACAGGCAAACTTAACTTTTCCTCCGACGATTAATCGACAGCCACCGCACATTCCAGTTCCGTCCACCATAATAGGATTCATGCTAACGATTGTTTTTATTCCGTATTCCTTTGTTAATAGTGAAACAAACTTCATCATGATAATCGGTCCGATTGCCATAACTTCATCGTAATTCTCACCACTATCAATCAAATTTTTGAGAGCAGCAGTAACAATACCTTTTTCTCCGTAACTTCCGTCATCTGTCATAACGATAAATTTATCGCTGACCTTGTTAAACTCATCATCTAATATAACAAGTTCTTTATTTCTAAAACCAACAATTGTATGTACTATAGTACCCATTTCATGAAGTTTTTTGGCAATCGGATATGCGATTGCACAGCCAACTCCGCCGCCAATGATTGCAACTTTTTTGAGCCCTTCTATATGAGTCGGAGTTCCTAATGGTCCGACGAAATCTTCTATATAATCCCCTTCGTTTTTTTGATTCAATTTATTTGTAGTTAAACCTACAAGCTGAAATATTATCGTAATAGTTCCTGCTTCTCTATCATAATCGGAAATAGTAAGAGGAATTCTTTCTCCCATTTCGTCAACTCTTAAAATTATAAACTGTCCCGGTTCTGCTTTAGCAGCCACGGCAGGTGCATAAATTTTCATTAAAGTTACTGTCGGATTTAAAATTTTCTTTTCTGTAATTTTAAACATCTTACAAACTCCCTCCAAAATAATGACATTTTACATCAAAAATACGGTGCTTTTATATTTTGTGTTTTTTTATTAAAAAAGTCAATCTTTTTTTGATGTTATGGCATATTCGATTTTAGAATAACAATATATGACTTTTCTGTCATTACCTGTAAAGCTTTTATCATAAACTCCTCTGGAATAGCCACACAACCTAGTGTATTTTTCCCTGTCGAAGGACGAGTACAATGCAGAAAAATTCCAGATCCTGCGTTCGCTACAACCGGATTTGTATTATATTCAATCAGTGCACAATAATTATAAACAGGTGCATGCGAAATCAGATGTTCATATAAAGAAGTATTTGATAAATCCGCATTTGTTTCGCTGTCTTTAATCCAGGTATTATATGTAGATGATTTCACATTTGAATCCCAATAATCATCATTGGACAAAACTGTATAAGGGACCTTCATCCCTGAAGGTGCATTTTCGATACCGAAGCAAATTCCTAAATGATAAACACCCGAAGGAGTTTTGCCGTCGCCTTCCATTTTACCAGATAACGCAACACCATTTTTCCCAACATAACCGCTAGTTTCGAATAGAAAATTCCACCCCGAAGATAGTTTTTCAAAGGCGTAAAATGAACACCCTACCCCCGTTTCGTTTTGTATAGTTACAAAAACCACATCAGCATCATTCAGTTCAGATTTTCCTATAAATTCATCAATAATATTTTGATATTTTGAAGTGACAGGAGCCACGGTCGGTTGTGCTGTAATAATAGGATTAGGTGTAGGAGTCGCCGACACTTCTGGGTTATCCTTATTTGAAAATTCTATATACGAAAACATTGTAAATATAATGATTAAATTACTCAGCAAAAAAACCATCGCACGCTTCATAATTATCCCCCGGTTATTGTTAAATTTTAGTAATCGAAAACAGAAAATCTGAAATCACTCAAAATTTCATAAAAATCACTTTCATATGTGGAGAAAACTGAATCTTCTCCTTCGTATGTGACCATATAATAAGCCATTCCCCTAACGCAAACATATAAAACGCCTCTCCAGTTTTGCATAGACGTTTGCTGTGTTATCTCGTCGATAACAACTTTTGTGTAAGTGTATTCTATTTTAAAATAATCACGTTCTGCAAGATTATACGGCGTTGCTTCTCCAAAAGAATAAACTGAAGTGTTTATATGGGTTTTGAAAGAATTTAAAGCAAGAGTCGTAGCTTCCGAAAGAGTGTAATCTGTTGCAGTAGGATTTTCTGTAGTCGCTATCGGCATTGAGAAATAATAAATCGACATTAATGCTCCTTCTATCGGTTCACGGACAACATTTGCCGGTTTTTGTGTTGCATTCGGTGCTAAAGTTTCTGTTGAAGTATCCGCTAATGTAATTAAATTAACGGGAAATAATTCAATAACAAGTCCAGTTTCTTCATTTAACAAAAAACCTCCAACTTTAGAATTGACATCCCAATCATCAGGGCGACCGATTCTAAAGAAATAACGCGAAGCATTATATTGACTGTTTTTGCTAAAATACAATTTTTCTTCGGATGTACCCGAATTCTTTTCTTTAAAAAACTGTATAGCGATAAAAGCCGCTAATATTAGCGTAACAAAAATTATTATTCTCGTTATATCTTTTTTTGTTATAGCTGATTTCGAGTCTTTCATTTAAATTCACCTAAACCTCTTAAAATTAACTAATTCTCACCAAGCAATTCTATGGTATACCCCTGACTTTTTATGAATGATATCACTTTATCAAGCACAGTTGCATTTGTTTCAGAAACAGCATGTAATAGAAAAACTTCTCCGTTATGTAAACTTTGTGTTATTCGTCCAAAAGCATATTTTTGATTTTCTGTTGTAGCTTTTATTTCCGAGGACCAATCTGAATAAGCAAAACTCCATAAAACTGTACGATAACCGAGTTGTTTTGCGATTTCCAAATCTCTTTCGCAAAAACTTCCCTCAGGCGGACGGTATAATTTCATCCTGTAGTTCACGCCCAAGACATCTCTTACTTTCTTTTCAACAGCTTGCAAATCCGAAATAAATTGCTGTGTTGTTAATGCCGACATACCTCCAGCTGGATGCGTATTAGTGTGATTTCCGATAATATGTCCTTCGGCGTACATTCTTCTCACTAAATCCGGATTGGTGTCAACATATTCGCCTGTAACGAAAAAAACCGCTTTTATTCCATTCGCTTTAAGAGTATCTAAAATTTTTGCAGTATATCCGTTTTCATAACCTTCATCAAATGTTAAGAAAACCGTTTTGTTGTCCTGAGATAAACGTGCTATTCCGTTATATTTTTCCAATAAAGCATTATTTTCTTTATTTAAAAAATACTCCATTTTTTCAACGCCATTTTCATCTTTGCTTCCGGTATAACGTCCATAGCTCCAACCAATAACAGTAGTCGCACATCTGTTTATTGCAGCCATATCTATGTTTACAGGCGCCGGTGTTGACGTATCAATAGGATTGTTTGAAAAAGATGGAGTTTGCTGCGTTTCGGTAGGAGTTGAATTATTTTCTGTAGGTAAAGACTCAGTAGGAGTAGCTGTATTGTTTGAAGAAACATTTGTGTTTCCTTTGTAAAACATCTCTGTTCTGTCAAAAATGTTTTTGCCCAATAAAACAACCGCTATAAGAACCGTAAAAATACCAAAATAGGCAAAAAATTTGCCGTGTGATTTCTTTTTCATGTTAAAATAAATCCAACCTTTACCAGAATTATTATTCCATGTCGAAGTATACCACGCCGGCAAAACAAGTGCAATCTATTCTCCTCTATAAGGATTAGCCTGTCCGTCTTCATCTAAGTCATAATCAAAGAAATAACAGATACAATCTTTTGGGAGTTTTGGTTTAATTATGCCGTAATACTCATCCATATTAACTGAAATAGCGTTAAATGATAACCACTTAAGTTCTGGCATGTTAAGTACAACAGATATGTCTTGTATATAATTTTCTCTTAAATAAATTCTTGAGATTTTTGTTAAATTACTTAAACTGCTTATATCTGTAACAAGATTATCATTAATATATAATGTTTTTAAATTTACCAAATTACGAAGTACTGAGACATCCGAAATCTGATTATGATCAAGTTTCAGATATTCAAGTTTTGTCATATTTGCAAGTACACTTATATCGGTTATATTATTATCATCCAAACATAAATCTTTAAGATTCGTCATATTAGCCAAGGCACTTATATCAGTTATATTATTTGATCCTAAATCCAAAGATTCAATTTCAGTTAAATTTGCAAGAGCACTTATATCTTCAATTTTATTCTGACGTAAATAAAGTGTTTTCATTTTTGTTAAACTCTCAATACCTCTTAAATCACTTATTTGATTTGTGTAAAGACGAAGTTCTTTAAGTTGTGTGAATTCCGAAAAAGACGAAAGATTTTTTATTTCTTCATTATCGATGTTAATATATTTACTTGTTTTTGGATAATCTTCAAGTAACAATTTCATTTTTATACGATCCTGACATCCCGAAAAAATACCAATTGTTATTATAATAACAATGAAAAAAGAAAAAAAATATTTTGCTTTATTTTTTGATATGTTATTCGTCATACATAATCCCCCCACAGCTCAATTTCTCTATAAATTATTTATATGTTAAAATTATCCCATCAGACTTATATTTGTATATAATTGTGACATTTTATAATATTAAAGTCAATACGTCTTTCTTGGCAAAATATTAGTGTTATCATAAAGTTTATTTTCTGTTATAATATTGTTCTTATTTCCATTTTACAATTTCGGATAGGCGGTGAACTATTTATGACAAAACCATTAATAGCAATAACGATGGGGGATCCTTGCGGTATCGGCCCTGAAATAATAATAAAAGCTCTTTCACATGAAGAAATTCATGATGTATGTGTTCCTGTAGTTTGCGGAGACACAAAAAGAATGTTGAAATTAGCAGAAAGATTCAATTTTTTCGGGAAACCGAAATATTTTAAAGAAGAATTCTGGAGTAATGTTCCTTGCGTCCCATGTCATATCGGAATTATTTGTCCCGAAGGTGGAAAGGCGGCATTTAACTGTATCAAACGAGCAACCGAGCTTGCACTTGCGGGAAGTGTCGATGCCGTCGCAACTGCTCCTATAAACAAAGAGGCTCTTCGTGCAGCAAAAGTTCCATATATCGGGCATACAGAGATTTTTGCGGCTCTAACTAATTCTCAGGATCCTCTTACGATGTTTGAAACATTAGGACTTCGCGTTTTTTTCCTAACAAGACATGTTTCCTTAGTGAAAGCTTGTGAAATGGTTTCGCGTGAGCGAATTTTGGATTATATTATAAGATGCATCGAAGCGCTAAACCGCATTGGAATAAATTCTGGTACGTTGGCAGTCGCAGGACTAAACCCACACTGCGGAGAACACGGACTGTTTGGAAATGAAGAGCAAGAAGAAATTTTACCAGCTGTAGAAAAAGCTCGGCAAATGGGATATGATGTTGTAGGTCCCATCAGTGCTGATTCTGTTTTCCATTTAGCAAAGTGCGGAAGATACAGCGCCGTTCTTTCTTTATATCACGACCAAGGGCATATCGCTACAAAAACATTGGATTTTGAGAAAACTATTGCAATAACTCATGGATTACCTTTTTTGCGTACATCTGTGGACCACGGAACCGCTTTTGACATAGCGGGGAAAAATATCGCAAGCGAAACAAGCATGGTTGAAGCTATAAAGCTTGCA
>Ga0209373_10003719_pt1 | contig 13811 bp, 10 predicted proteins | sample Higcelweek5metaG_FD_187173 | JGI IMG/M metagenome (GOLD analysis project Ga0209373, IMG submission 187173) | Freshwater pond sediment microbial communities from the University of Edinburgh, under environmental carbon perturbations - High... | ecosystem: Environmental > Aquatic > Freshwater >...
ATGTGCTTCACGGTATCCTCATGCGTCCAGGGTTCCTTGTAGGGGCGCCTACTTCGAAGAGCGTCGTAGACATCGCACAGGGCCGTGATATGGGCAGAAAGCGGTATATGCTTGCCTTCGATACCATGAGGGTATCCCGAGCCATCGAATTTCTCGTGATGGCACAAGGTTATTGCCGCGGCCATCTCAAATTCTTTCTTACCCTTAATAATATTATGCCCAAGCGTCGTGTGTGTTTTCATGATTTGAATTTCTTCGGGCGTCAATTTTCTTGGCGCCATCAAGATCGAATCCAAGATACCGACTTTACCGATATCATGCATTGGCGCGAACATTTCGATATCATCACAGAATTTCACGCTCTTACCCAGTTCTCTCGCTAACAATTTTGCGAAAAGCCCTACGCGTTTCATATGATTACCAGTATCGTCATCGCGTAATTCCGCTAGATCGGCGATCGTTTTATATAATTGTATACGGTTTTTTTGCGCTACCTCATGCGACACGGTCATGTCTACCGGAAATCCGATAATACTTTGGAGCGAACCCGTTTCGTTATATACCGCGTTTACAAGGAGACTAATCCATACCAATGAGTTATTTTTTCGACGATTTATTACTTCGCCTTTCCATGTGCGTATCATTGGATCTCGAACAGAGGACCATAGATCGCGGAATATCGCCTCGTACTCAGAATTTCCTATCCCCAGATTATCATATACTTCCCGACCAGGATTAAGGATATTGGGATTTTTGCCAACGACTTCATTTCGCGAGTAACCGTACATTTCAATGAATGAATTATTCACGGATAGTATAGTACCATCTGGATCGGTTATTACTATCGGCTGCGAGGTGTTTTGGAAAGCAGAATAATACTGATTTTTTTCATTTTCCATCTGTTCAAGTTTCGTGATATCCTTGCAGAAGGCCATCAGTTTTCCGTTGTTAAGGCTTACGATGTTCACATCGACGGTGATTTTCGATCCGTCTTTTGCCATGATATGGGCTATCCGCGCGGACCTTTTTGTTTCCCGTAATTCAGTCAAAGACTTCTTGTGACCCACTTCGTCTTCAGCCGACAGAAGATCCTTTATTTGCAAGGAATGCAGATCTTCCATACTGTATCCGGTCATCTGCCTCGCGGCGGAATTGGCATAAATATAATGCAAGGAATTATCCGTGATAAAAACACCGTCCGGCGCATTATCGATATACTCGCGAAGCTCTTCCTTGCTTCTTACCAACTCTTGTTCCATGATTTTCTGATCCGTAATATCGAATGAGATAACCACGAAGTATTCTTTCATCGGGGAAAATACCGACAGGTGAAACCATTTGTTCAGCGCGGATGAAAAGGCCTCAATTTCCGCACTCTCACCGGTAAGCGCGACCTTTCCGAAAAATCCTACCCAATCAAAAGAGTCCTCAAGCACCGTCGGGTTAATCTCCGAAATACGCTTGCCTTCCACCTTTTCCAGATCAAGTCCAAGCATTGTCACAAACGCTCGATTTGTGTCAAGAAAAATATAGTCACAGGGCTTTCCAGACTCATCAAGAATAATCTGATCATATGAATATCCAAAAGTGGAGTTCTTAAGTAGTATGTCTTTGATTTGATAGTTCATCGGTTCTCCTCAATCGGAGCTAATTTTTACTCAAATATGCCTCTTTAGATAGTATGATAGATACTGGATTCTAAAGCAAATCCACTACAACAATAGAGCGCGCCCCACCATACGTTAAGACTACTCACTCCCTCAACGCTATCCCCATCCACCCGCGAACCTTGTTCGCCCGTTCATTCTAAATCCCTTTGTTCCGAAGGTGCATTGTAAATATCCTCTGCGCGTAGGGCCGCACGGAATTCTTCTCGCACCACTCGAGATACACCTAATAGAGATCCCGTTCCCTTAAGGGGATGGTGACCATGAAGGGGATCTGATTGACGCGCCTGCAGATACCGAGGTCATTCCCCTTGATCACCGGCTTATGGTTCGTCGACATGACAGTCCTGAAGTTCGGAAAGAAGTCAAAACACTCGCCGTCCGGGAAACGCGCACACCAAAGACGAGCGATATCGTTCGTCCTCACGTTGCCGTTCGCGTCCACCCGACGGCCTTTTGCGGGAACTACATTAACTGGGCATTCACTGACCGAACGAGGGGGTGGCGGAAAAACGTTTTTGCGAAGCGAAAACTTTTGGAGCCAGGGGGAGACTTCCCCCTCAAATAAAAGATCCGAACCATCTCACGATGTTTCGGATCTTTCATGGGCCCACTCAGGCCTTGCCTCACAGTCCTCGGCCTCGTGCCTCGGACTTTCAGGCCGACTCCGCTCCTGAACCCTGGTTCCTGCTCGTATCGGAACCAGCCATGCCGGTTCGCGCCGCTAGTAACTACGTTGCGAATCCCTTTCGGTCGCGCCGGAGCTCCGGTTCAAGTCCAGTTAGCCCCCCAAATCAAAAAAACGCCCCACCCCTTCGGGGTAAGGCGTTTTTTCCATGGGCCCACCTGGACTTGGCTTCCATGCTTCGGCATCCTGCCTCAGCATTCCAGCCCGCGCTCGAAGCCTGTCGGGCGCATCCATGCGCCCTTTCCCTCGCATTCGCTCGGCGGCTTCTCACGATCAAGTCCATCGATGCGTCAATTAAAAAAGGCAACCTACCCCTACGGGGCAGATTGCCTTTTTTAATGGGCCCACCTGGACTTGAACCAGGGACCGACGGATTATGAGTCCGCAGCTCTAACCAACTGAGCTATAGGCCCAACTGCATTTCGGATGTAAAGCAAGATGAATAACGGTGGAAATGCCCGGTAAATATAGCAGAATCGGGACAGGCGGGTCAAGGCGTGGTATATTCGGGAAATGGTCAAGATTCCACGGGACGAGGGGATTCCGAAGGCGCCCTACAGACGGCGGGACGGGGGCGATTTTGGGTTCGAGGCGATCGATCTCGCTCGGTTGTTCAAAAGGCAGGGTGGCATCGGACATCGGCTCGACCGGCCTCACAGGATCGGCTTTCACTCTTTTCTTTACGTCGAGAGCGGCGAAGGCGAACACACGGTTGACTTTCGCGGGTACAGACTCGAGCCTGGATCGGCGATCCTTACCGCACGGGGGCAAACGCACGCTTTCGACGCCGCGGCCGGGATTAAGGGCGTTCAGCTTGCGTTCACGCGGGAGTTTCTCCTTCGAAACGGGATCGACAGGGTCGCGTTCGCGACGTATGGCCTTCTTGAATGCGGGATATTACAACCCGTCGCGTCGGCGGAGGAAACGGAACGCGAGGGAATCGGTGCGATCGTGGGCGAACTGGTCCTTGAGTACGCGCGACCCGACCGCGCGTCGCGCGAGGATATCGTCGCGTCCCTACTTCGCCTTCTCATCGTAAAGACCGCAAGGGTCCTGTCGCCTGTGAGGATACCCGCCCAGGCCGAACATGACGACGCATCCGATTCGGCCGACTCAACCAAAGCCCGCGGACTACCGATTTTTCTCGCGTTTCGCGAGGCACTTTCCGATGAATTCGGCTGCTTGGCCGACGATCGCGCTCGGGCAAAATCGCGCGACGCGGCCCGATACGCGGAGACAATCGGGGTCTCCTATCGCGCGCTCAACGAGGCGTGCAAGGCTGTCGCGCAAAAAACCGCTAAGCGTTTTCTCGACGACTGGATCGTGCTCGAGGCAAAGAGGCGGCTCGCCGATCGCGAACTCAGCGTGAAGGAAATATCCGCGGGGCTCGGGTTCGACGAACCGACGAACCTCGTCAAGTTTTTCCGCGAGCGGACGGGGATGACCCCTACGGCCTTCCGAGATTCGCTCGGATAAACGCCCGCGCGGATTTACCATCCTTTCGCAGAGATTTACCTTTTCGTCAAATCGACTCAGGACTATCCTTGTTCTCAAGGAGATTCGACATGGAAGTGACGATCAACGGCGCGACTACGACGCTCGAAACCTTTGGCGAGGGTATACCGATCGTGAGCTTGCACGGATGGGGGTGCGACCGCGCCATGATGAAGGGATGCCTCGAGCCGGCGTTTTCCGGGATTGACGGATTCAAGCGGGCGTATTTCGACTTGCCCGGGATGGGAACGTCGACGGTCGGCGACAAGATCGGGTCAAGCGACGACATGCTCGATTTCGCGCTCGGGCTGATCGACCGAATCTGCCCGTCAGGCGGGCGTTTCGCGCTCGTTGGAAAGTCTTACGGCGGGTATCTCGCCAAGGCAATCGCCACTCGCGTTCCCGAGAGGTTCCTCGGGCTCTTGCTCGTGTGTCCCGCCATCGTCATGGACGACGATAAAAAGCGGGTGCCAAAAAGGGAAACGCGGATACGTCAGGATGGTATCGAGCGAATCGTCCCCACAGAGGACCTTGCAGATTTCGAGCTTTTCCAAACGGTGCAGACGGCGGAAACCTGGGCGCGATACCGCGACTTCGTGCTTCCCGGGGCGCGCCGCGCGAATCAAGAATTCCTTTCGGGCGTACTTGGCCCGAACAAGTATCTCTCGAATGATCCCGACCGCGCGGGATTCGCCGGGGCCTCCATCTCGCCCGACGATACCTTCCCGTTTCCGACCTTAATGCTGACGGGCAAGCAGGACTGGTGCGTCGGGTACGAGGACGCATATGCCATTCTCCGCCGCTACCCGCGCTCAACCTACGCGGCGATCGATAACGCGGGTCATAATCTGGAATTCGAGTACCCCGAGCTCTTTACGGCGCATGTCCGCGGATGGCTTGCCGACGTCGCGCGATACGCGGGCGCGTAAACGCTAACGGCCTTTCGATATCTCGAGCTCTGAGTTCACGATATCGAGGAGGCATTCGAGAATCACCCGGCCAAGGCCGTCGCCGATACGCTCGACCGCGTATGGGCAAGCGGGGTTTCGATCAACCAAGGCGTCGAGGGCGACGCGGAACCGGTCTGCGCGTGCGTCGCGGCCCTCGGCGTAGAGCGAGGCGGAAACGGTTCGAACCGTTATCGTGACGGCGGATATCTCGCCTACCGCGGCAAGCGCCGCGGCAAGCGCGGTATCGCCTCGACCGCAGGCCTGAACGCCATCCGCCGCGGCCCTTCCGATGACCGCGCGGACCGCGTACCCGCCGTCGCTCCGCGTTTCATGTGCCGAAAGGCATCGAAGGGGACGATCGGCAACGAACGACTCGTCCGCGAGAAGCGAGAGTAACTCCGTGGCGCCGATGAGGTGAGCATCGGATTCCCCCGCCTTAATGCGCCCCAGCGTGGAAGACACGACGGATTCGGGCGGCTTACGTCCGGTACACGCCTCGATGGCATGGGCGAGTCCGGCGCTTCCGGAATGGCGGCTCAGGACGATCCGTTCGCCGGGGGCGATCGCACCTCGCTCGGACAGTTTCGCCGCGACGGGATTGTAGAGCGCGGGGTCCATCAGTAACCCGCTTTGATGGATTCCCGAGCAATGGTTTCTGCATGACTTCCCAATGGCGGGGCGCCCGCGCGAGAAATCAACGGAACGCATCGCCGACAGGGCGCGGGAAAGTCCATCCAAACGGGAGAGCGGCGAGTCGCGCGCGCCGGCGGCTTCGTCGGCGACGGTTTCATTGGCGACGGTTTCGCCGCCGGCGTACAGCAGGTTCGCGACGATCTCCTCGAAGCACGCGTTACCTGCGCGCTCGCCGATTCCCGCTATCGTCGTCTCCGCCTGCGTCGCGCCGGCGCGTATCGCGGCAAGGGTATTCGCCGTGGCAAGCCCGAGGTCGTCGTGACAATGAACGCTGAGGGTCGCGCGTCGGTCGCCGAACTCCGGGACGCTCGCGACGAGGAACCTTATCAGGGCGGCGAAGCCATCGGGGTTCGCGACGCCGACGGTATCCGCGACGTTGACGTGCGTCGCGCCGGCCGCGACGGCGGCGGCGCAGTAATCGGCGAGAAAGGATTTGTCCGCACGGGTAGCGTCCTCGGCGCCGAGCTCGACTAGTCCCGCGAAGCCCGAGGCGAAGCGAACGCACTCCTCCGCGAGGCGTATGATCTCGTCCGGCCCCTTGCCGAGCTTTCCGCGCATGTGCCGCTCGCTGACCGGAAGGGACAGATGGATCACGCGCGAGGCGCGAGGCAGGAATCGAGGAAACACGCGCGAGGTTTTCTCGATGTCGTCGAGTCGGCAGCGCGTCATTACCGCGATGCGCGCGCGAAGCCCCGCGGACGCGACGAGCCTGCATGCCTCGAAGTCCACGGGAGACGACGTCGGGAAACCGGCCTCGATCGCGTCGACGCCGATCTCGTCGAGAAGGAGGGCCAACTCCAGTTTTTCGCGGGGGCTAAACGCGAAGCCCGGGGATTGGTCGCCGTCGCGCAGGGTTGTGTCGAGAATCGAGAGCGCGCCGCTAAAACCGGGAAACGTCACGCCCCAGTTCCTTACCCGCAAGCTCGGACACAAGGGTCGTGGCCTCGATAAAGCGCGGCACGTCCTCCGCTTTTGGGGCCGTAACCTGAATATCGTCGACGGAGCAGATCCGTTGAAGCGAGTCCATGTACCTGAGGGTCGCCTCCAGATCGGGACGGATCGTCAGAAAATCGCGCGCTTCCTCGAGCAGGTCCGTCATGGTGTGATTGCGCGGCAATTGTCCGCGATGCAGAAAGATCGCCATAAAATACTTCTCGATACTCATCGCCGCGATATTCTGGATTATCGCGGGGGTGAATACTTCCGGTCGCCTAACGCTTCTTTGCGCGGTCTTGTGATACCTCATTCCTTCCTCAAGGAAGGATTCCCAACCACCAAGCTCGCTTTTCATGATAGGAAGATACTGGTAATTTCACCCAAATGTCAATATTTATGCAATATAAACGCTTTTTATGCATATTCTTGCATTTTGTACCGTTGACGCGGAGATCCGAAGTTACTATGATCCAATCAACACAGACAAGAGACTGGGCATAGGCGCCGTGATTTTTTATCACGAGCGCCTTTTTTATTACCGGGAGGACAGGAATATGAGACGTTTACTGATTACCTTATTGACGGTGGCCATCGGATTTCAGGCATGGGGAGCGCCGAAGACCGAGATTATCGTCGCGGCCGGTGCGAGCCTGAAGGACGCGCTGGACGAGGCAGGCTCTCTCTACGAGTCGATTAACGCGGACGTTAAAATAATCGCGACGTACGGATCGTCGGGGTCGATGCAAAAACAGATCAGGCAGGGGGCGCCGATCGATATCTTTATCCCGGCGGCCACGAAGCAGATGAACGAGCTACAGGACGAGGGACTCCTCGTATCCGGCACGAGGGTAACGCTGCTGAAGAACAAGGTCGTGCTCGTCGTCCCCAAGGATAACGAGAGCATCAAGGGTTTCAAGGATCTGGGCGCCGCGCGAATCCGGCAAATCGCGATCGGGGAACCCTCGAGCGTTCCGGCGGGACAGTACGCAGAGCAGATTTTCAAGTCGCTCGGAATTCTCGACGAGGTCAAGGCGAAGGCCGTTTACGCAAAGGACGTGCGGCAGGTTCTTGCCTACGTTGAGGAAGGCGAGGTCGACGCGGGCGTCGTATACGCGACCGACGCGGCGATCGCGAAGAAGGCCCGCATAGCGGCGTACGCGCCCGAGGGATCCCATGCGCCGGTGGAATATCCGGCCGCGGTCGTCGCGACGGGAAAGAGCGCCGAGAAGGCGCGGGAATTCCTCGAATGGCTCGCGGGACCGAAGGCTACGGAGATCTTCGAGCGCTATGGGTTCACGGTGCGCTGACATGGATTGGTCCCCGCTTGCCATATCGCTGAAAACCTCGCTCGTCGCGACGGCGTTCGCGCTCGCGCTCGGCGTTCTCGCGGCATGGGGGATTCAGCCCCTAAGCGGCCGACTGAGGGCGGCGCTCGACGTGCTTTTCACGCTGCCGATGGTCCTGCCGCCAACGGTCCTTGGATTCGCGCTCCTGATTCTGCTCGGCAGGAACGGGCCGATCGGGAAGGCATTCCTCGCGCTCGGTTTCAGGATCGTTTTCTCGTGGGCGGCGACCGTCATCGCGGCGGCGGTCGTCGCGTTCCCGCTCGTATACCGCACGCTGCGCGCGTCGATCGAGCAGATCGACCCCTCGATCCCCAACGCGGCGCGCACGCTCGGCCTGAGCGAGTCCGGGATTTTCTGGCGCGTGGCGCTTCCGATGTCGGTTCCGGGCTTAATCGCGGGATCGGTGCTCGCCTTCGCGCGAGCCCTCGGGGAATTCGGCGCGACGCTCATGGTGGCGGGAAACATCCCCGGACGGACGGCGACGATACCGATCGCGATCTACTTCGCCTCCGAGGGCGGCGACGATCGACGCGCGCTCGCGTGGGTACTGATCGTCATGGCGATATCGTTCATCGTCATATTCGCGATGAACCTCGCCGACGGAAGGAGCCGACGATGAGCATTGAACTGGACTTCTCGAAAAAACTAAAGGGCTTCGTCCTGAGGGTCAAGCTTAGCGCGGGCGACGAAAGGATCGGAATTCTCGGGGCGTCCGGCAGCGGAAAGAGCATGACATTGAAATGCGTCGCCGGCGTAGAGACTCCCGACGAGGGAACCATCGTCATCGACGGCGTAACCGTATTCGACTCCGCGCGAAGGATCGACGTTCGCCCGCAGCGGCGCAAGGCGGGATTTCTCTTTCAGAACTACGCTCTCTTTCCAACGATGACGGTCGCCGAGAACATCGGGATCGCCGCGCGCGGTAAAGGCGGGCGCGAGCGAGAGTCCCTCGTCAGCGACGCGATTCGCAGGATGGGACTTGAAGGCCTTGAGCGCTCGATGCCCTCCAGGCTCAGCGGGGGGCAACAGCAGCGAACGGCGCTCGCCCGCATCCTCGCGTCGGAGCCGGCGATCCTGATGCTCGACGAACCCCTTTCCGCGCTTGACTCCCACCTGCGCTCCAGCGTTGAGCGCGAACTCGCCGATTTCATGGGTAGGTTCGCCGGAACCACGCTCTTCGTCTCGCACGACCGCGACGAGCTGTATCGCGCCTGCGACAGGATCGCGGTGCTCGACGGCGGGGAATTGATCGGGGCCAGGGACAAGAGAGAATTATTCGCGAATCCCCTCACGGTAACGGCGGCCCGGCTCTCGGGCTGCAAGAACCTCGCCCGCGCCGTCAGGGTCGGGGATAAAAGGATATACGTGCCCGACTGGAATCTCGCGCTCGTGACCGCGTCGGAGGTCGAGCGCGAGGTCGCCTGGGTCGGCGTCCACGGTCACCACATCCGAGGCGCGGTACGGGGAGAGAAGGTTAATTGCTTTGAGTTCAACGTCGACCGCAGGGACTCCGCGCCATTCTCGGTTTCGGAATACATTACCGCGACACGCGAAGCCCCCGGGATAACGCGTCCGCTGTGCAGGGACTACCCCATCGGGGTCGACGAACCCGAAGTCAACGAACGCGTCTATTGCCTTCCCCCGGAGAAACTATTGCTACTTAGGGAGTGACTTAGGCGATCACGTACTCGGCGGCCGGCACGCCGCTCTCGATCGAATCGATTACCGCGTCGATCGCCTCCTCGCTGTCGATCTTGCCATACCACCAATTCTCGGGATACACGACCATCGCCGGCCCCCGGTCGCAAACCTTTAGGCAGCCGGTCGTGGATACGACGACGCCCCCTAGCCCGCGATCGGAAAGCTCGCTCTCCAAATACTGCAGAAGCTGACCCGCCCCTTTCTTGTGGCACATACCCTGCGGCTCGCCCGTCATCCGGAACGAGGCGCATACGAAAACGTGATGCGATGGTTTCTTCATCTCTTATCCCCTTCTCTCTTTTATCGTAGTTGCGCCGCTACGCGCAGCCCATACCCGTTCCGCCGCACGCGATCCCGGCGCCGCACGAACCCGCCGTTCCGGAAAGGATTCGCGGGATCTCGTCTCCGGAAAAAAGTGGCTTAAGCCCGTCCATGATCATTCCCTCCATGGCAAGCGCGCGTATCCCGCGATCGGAGAGGACTCGAACCGGCGCCGGGCCGCACCCTGCCGCGATCACCGCGAAACAGTCCCCGAGCGAGTCCGCGAGGGCGTTCCACCGCTCGTCCCCGCCGCCGGGCGCGGGCGTTGGCCTCCGAGCGATAAGCTTAACCTCGCCCGCCTCCATGCCGAAGACCCAAAGTCCCGTCGCCTCGCCGAGATGCTGGTTAACGAGAATTCCCTCGCGAGTCGCGACGGCCACGCGGATCCTTTCCCCGGAAGGTCCGGTCCCCGACGACTCGCGCAATAGCCGAGCGACCTCGGGCGAGTTCTCCGTTCCGACCAAGCCCGCCGCGTCGGCCCTGCAGCGGGCGCAGTGCGACATCTGACGAATGCTTTTACCGGCCTCGAGCCGAAGCGCGACCATCGTCGCGGGATCGGGCGTGGGCGTGCCCGCGAACGCGGTATCCTCCACGTGCATAAGAGGAATGCAGTTCTGCACGTCGGCGCCGAGCGCCGCGGCGTAACGCGCGACCTCGGCCGCGTGCTCTTCGTTCACGCCGGGAATCACGACCGTATTAATCTTCACGGTTATCCCCGCGCGCTTTAGCGCGCGTATCGACTCGACCTGCCGCCCCAAAAGCACGCGCGCGCCTTCGACGCCCCGATAGGTATGGGGTCCATGGCGAACCCACGCGTATATCCTCGCGCCTATCTCGGGATCGACCGCGTTGAGCGTGATCGTGACGTGCGACACGCCGACCTTCGCGACGCGATCGACGTACTCGGGAAGCCCAAGCCCATTCGTCGCGAGGCAAAGAATCATGTCCGGGTATTTCGCGCGCGTCAGCTCCATGGTGCGGAGGGTTTCCTCGGGATTCGCGAAAGGGTCGCCGGGACCCGCGATCCCGACGACGGCGACGTTACCGATCGTCCCCATCACCTTGTCGAGGTAATCGACCGCTCGATCCGGCGCCAGTATGGCGCTGCAAACCCCGGGGCGCGACTCGTTCACGCAGTCGTACTTCCGGTTGCAGAAGTTGCACTGCACGTTGCATTTCGGCGCGACCGGCAAGTGTATGCGGGCCGTCTTATGGCGCGCCTCGGCGCTAAAGCATGGGTGATTCTCGAAATCCATTCGGTGCCTCCTCTCGTCAGATGTATGTCCAGCCGTTCTTGGCCGCCTGTTGCCTTTCGCCCATCAAGGCGTTGCATACCGAGTCGAACAGCGCGACCGTGCCGCGATACCCGACGTGTAAGATCCGCTGCCCGCCCATGCGATCGTGTACGGGAAACCCGCATCGAACGAGGGGGATCCCGAGATTCCGCGCGAGGTAATACCCTTTGCTGTTACCGATCACCAGGTCCGGTTTCGCGTCGCGCGCGCGCTCGAGCATCGTCGCGAAGTCCGCCTCGTCTATCGCCTCGACGCGCCCGCGCGCCTCGCTCGCCGCCGCGTTAACCCGCGAGGGGAACGCGGCGCTCTTTGACCCCGTCCCGACGATAACCGGCGTAATCCCGACTTCGGAAAGAAATCCGCAAATCGCGACGGCGAAGTCTTCCTCGCCATAGACGACGGCCTTTTTGCCGGAGCAGTATTTATGTCCGTCGATGTAAGCGTCCACGAGCCGCCCCCTCGCCTTTGCCCAACGCTCGGGCGTCGCGCGCCCGGTCGCTTCCTCCAGGGCCGCGAAGAACGCGTCCGTCGCGACGATCCCGATCGGAAGGTCAAGCGGCACGTTTCGCACGCCGCGGTTCCGTTCCAGCCACGCGCCGGCGCTTCGTTCGACCGACGCCGACTTTCCCAAATACAGCGTCGCGCGCGACGTTCCCATCGCGGCGATATCGGCGATCCGCGTTCCGCCCTCCGGTAATTTCTGGTACGTTTCCCAGGAACCGCCGTCCAGCGTTTCCGAGTAATCGGGCAGCAGCGTGTACGGGACGCCGAACGAGTCCATGATGTCGCGAAACTCGCGCAAGTCCTCCGCTGAGACGAATCCGGGAATCAGGTTCACGCGTCGACGGGACGCATCTCCGGGACGGGACGCATCGCCGGGACGGGACGCATCGCCGGGAAGCGCGAGCTTTCGCACCGCGGAAAGAATCGCCTCGTGATACCCGTCCATGTGAGTCCCCCGATAACTTGGCGTCGGCGCGTGAAAGAGAACGGGGCCGTCCCTTCCCGCCCGCTCGGCCTCGATCGACTTCAAGTACGACGCGACGTCGTCCCCAATCGTTTCCGTAAGGCATGTCGTGGCGATCCCGATCGCGCGCGGGCCGTATTGCCGAGCGACGTTCGCTATCGCGGTGACGAGGTTCTCCTTGCCGCCGAATATCGCCGACGACTCGGTGAAGTTCGACGACGCGATGTCGATCGGCTCGCGAAAATGGCTTATGCCGTAGCGCCTTATGTACGTCGCGCAGCCCTGCGACCCGTGAATGAGCGGGATACAGCCCTCGATGCCGCGATACGCGATGCACGCGCCGAGCGGCGCGCAGAGCTTGCAGGCGTTTCTCGTCGATGAAAAGCTTTTCGAGGTAGGCTCGGCGGCCGTGGCGACGGGGATCAATTCGTCCATCATTCGTTACCTCCCGTTTCGCCGGATAGGGCAACACTCCGCGCCGCGATTCTCGCGGGCGAGAATTTCCAAACGGGGCTCATAACCGACGCGTGGACCTCGCGCGCGAAGTTCAGCATGCCCTCGAACCCCGCGAGGGCTTCCTTTCTCTCGTGGTTATGGTCGCAGAACGCGATTCCCATCTTGTACGCGATCGGCCGTTCCTTCACGCCGCCTATCAAGAGGTCGGCGCCCTTTTCCATGATGAACCGCGAAAGCTCGAGCGGGTTCGTGTCGTCGCAGATCACCGTTCCCTCGTCGGTTATCTGCTTCAGGTACTCGTAGTCTTCCGGGGTCCCGGTCTGCGAACCGACGACCACCGTGCGCATCCCGATATGGCGGAGCGCCTTCACGAGAGAGAACGACTTGAACGAGCCGCCCACGTAGATCGCAGCCTTCTTGCCGTCAAGGTCGAGCTTGAGCGCCTCAAGCTCGGGCAGGAGCGCGCTTACCTCGTCGAACACGAGATCGCGCGTGCGTTCAATCGTTGCCCCGTCGCCGAAATGCTCGGCGACGTCGTACAGCGCCTTCGACATATCCTCAATCCCGAAATACGACACGCGCTTGAACGGGATGCCGTACGCGTCCTTCATCATCTTAGCGAGAAAGGTCATCGAGCCTGAGCACTGCACCACGTTAAGCGCCGCGCGGTGGGACTTCGCGATCTCCCCGACCCGACCGTCGCCCGTGATGCACGACACGACCTCGATTCCCATGCGGCGATAATACTCCTTGATGATCCAGGTCTCGCCCGCGAGGTTAAAATCGCCCAATATGTTTATGCTGAGGCGCGACACCGGCGTCTCATCGTCCTTTCCGGTCAGTTTAAATACGGCCTCGCACGCGGCCCGATACCCGTCCTTCTTGGTTCCCTTAAAACCCTCGGAGTTCACCGGGAGCACGGGAATTCCCGTCTCGCGGGCGACGCGCGCGCACACGGCCCCAACGTCGTCGCCGATCAACCCGACGATGCACGTCGAGTACACGAAGGCTGCCTTCGGCGCGTAATGGGCGATCAGCTCAGTCAGCGCCGCGTATAGTTTTTTCTCGCCGCCGTAGATAACCTCGCTCTCTCCGAGGTCGGTGGAAAAGCTCATCCGATGAAGCTCCGGGCCGCTCGACATGGACCCTCGTATGTCCCACGTATACGCCGCGCAGCCGATGGGCCCGTGAATTAGGTGAAGGGCGTCCGCTATCGGGTAGAGCACGACCCTGGAGCCGCAAAACACGCAGGCGCGTTGGCTCACCGATCCCGCGGCGCTTTTCTTCCCGCATTCTA
>Ga0209373_10003720_pt1 | contig 13809 bp, 14 predicted proteins | sample Higcelweek5metaG_FD_187173 | JGI IMG/M metagenome (GOLD analysis project Ga0209373, IMG submission 187173) | Freshwater pond sediment microbial communities from the University of Edinburgh, under environmental carbon perturbations - High... | ecosystem: Environmental > Aquatic > Freshwater >...
AAGAAACGCACGTATAAACTAGATGGTTTTAATTCATCTGCTCTGTTTTTTGCCCAATACCCATTTTTTAAATAATTTTTTTCTGCTGAAGATAATTCTGCAATAGCATCATATCCACAGTGGTGATTGGTTAAAACTAATCCGTCTTTTGAAATCATTTCAGCAGTACATCCACCATTAAATTGCACGATTGCATCTTTTAAACTGTGGTTGTTGATGCTGTAAATTTCTTCGGCTGTTAATTGCAAGCCCATTTTTTGCATGTCGCGGTGATTTAAACGCTCAATGAACATTAAAAACCACATTCCTTCGTCTGCTTTTACCGAAGCTGGCACAAGCATAATAGCAGAAACGACAAATAATAATAATTTTTTCATAATAAATCTGTGTTCTTTTGATTTGTGTGGCGAATATACTTAAAAATACGATTTTGATAAAATTATCACTTCAAAATCAGATTAGATTGAAGCAATTTTAACTTTTTATTATAAAAACTAGATTAAAAACAAAAAAGCATCTCCAAACTGAAGATGCTTTTTCTTACTTTTTATACTCTTTTATTTTTCTTCTACATTTAACATTTGCCACAATTTGTCTTTCAACTCTTGTAAACCTTGTTGCGCAACAGAAGAAATGAACATATAAGGAGTTCCTTTAAATTCCTTATCCAATTGTTTTTTCAATTCTGCCTTTAATTCATCGTCTAACATATCGCATTTTGAAATCACAATCAAACGATCTTTGTCTAACATTTCTGGGTTGTAACGACGTAATTCATCTAACAGAATTTCGTATTCTTTCTTAATATCATCTGCATCAGCTGGAACTAAAAACAACAAAGTTGAATTACGCTCAATATGACGCAAGAAATAATGACCTAATCCTTTTCCTTCAGCAGCTCCTTCAATAATTCCTGGAATATCAGCCATTACAAACGATTGAAAATCTCTGTAAGCTACAATTCCTAAATTAGGTTTTAAAGTTGTAAACGGATAATCTGCAATTTTTGGCTTAGCCGAAGTTAACACAGAAAGTAACGTTGATTTTCCTGCATTTGGGAAACCTACTAAACCTACATCTGCCAATACTTTTAATTCTAAAGTTACATCTACTTCCTTTACAGGCATTCCTGGTTGTGCATAACGAGGCGTTTGATTTGTTGAACTCCTAAAATGCCAGTTTCCTAAACCACCTTTTCCTCCTTCTGCTAAGATTCTCACCTCATCGTGTTCTGTAATTTCGAACAAAACGTCACCTGTTTCTTGGTCTTTTACAACTGTTCCTAATGGTACTTCAATGTATTTGTCTTCTCCATCATGACCTGTACTTCTTGAACTTCCTCCATCGCCTCCGTGACCAGCACGCATGTGTTTCAAAAATTTCAAGTGAAATAATGTCCAAAGATTTTTGTTTCCTTTTATGTATACATGTCCACCGCGACCACCATCACCACCATCTGGCCCACCTTTTTCAATAAATTTTTCTCTGTGTAAATGCGACGAACCTTTCCCTCCTTTTCCGGAAGAAACGTATATTTTTACGTAGTCTACAAAATTTCCTTCTGTCATTGTTTCAATTTTCAGTTTTCAGTTTTCAGTCATCAATTATTTAAAACTGAAGCTTTGACTATAAACTATTTTTATTCTTTATATTGTTTGATAAGCACCTTATCTATTTTGGCGCCGTCCATTGTTAAGGCTTCTAAATCTAATTTATTCCAAATTATCTTATCGCCTTGATTTGGAATATTTCCAAGTTCTGTGATAAAAAATCCACTTACTGTAGTTACTTCATAATCATTAATCAATTCGTCTAAATCGAAAAAAGTTAAGAAATCATGCAATGAATATTGTCCATCAACTAACCACGTTCCATCTTCATTTGCTACTAATTTGTACTCATCTTCGTCAAAATCTGAAGCATCGCCTACCAGAGCTTCTAAAATGTCATTTAATGTAATTACACCTTGAAAAATAGCATGTTCATCTACCACAAAGGCATAATGCATCTTTGAAGTTTTAAAGTTTTCTAATGCTTTATAGGCAGAAGTTTGCTCAATTAAATAAACAGCATCTCTAGTGATAGATTTTAAATCAAAAGTACCCGATTCAAAGCTTACAAATAAATCTTTAAGCAAGACTAAACCAATTACATTATCTAAATTATCTTCACAAACTGGATAAACAGAGTGTAATTCATCTATAACTTTTGCCTTGATTTCTTCTTTTGTATCTTCAAGTGATAAATAAACAATATCACTTCGATGTGTCATTAACGAATTAACTTTTCGATCTCCAATATGAAAAACACGTTCTACTATATCTTGCTCAATTTCTTGAACTTCACCTACTTCTGTTCCTTCTTTAATAATAGCTTTAATTTCTTCTTCAGTTACTTTACCATCTGCTGTTGGTTTAATTTGTAACATCTTCAATAAAAAATCTGTTGAAGTTGTAAGTAACCAAATAAACGGCATGGTAACAGTAGAGACAATTTTCATTGGTAAAGCCACCGCTTTTGCAATACTTTCTGGGTAATTTAGGCCAATACGTTTTGGCAATAACTCTCCTAAAACTAAAGAGAAAAAAGTTAAGGTTACAACTACAATTCCAACAGCAATTGAATTTGCATAAGGACTTAATGCTTCAAATGTTGCTACAAAATTTTGAACATCGGTAGTGATTTTGTCTCCAGAGTAAATACCTGTAAGAATTCCAATTAACGTAATTCCGATTTGAACTGTAGATAGAAATTCATTTGGAGAATTGGCTAAATCTAAAGCTGCTTTTGCATTTTTATTTCCTTTTTTTGCAGCGGTTTCTAAACGATTTTTTCTGGCAGAAATCAATGCGATTTCAGACATTGAGAAGATACCATTTAACAGAATTAAAAAAAGTATTATTAAAATTTCCATAGTTAAAATTATAAAAAAGGAGCTAGAATTCCAAATCTCGGAAATAGCTCCTTTTCTGTGTGCAAATATCTAAAAAAAAATTGAATGCTCGAAATTTATCTTAGTGTATTGATTTTTAATCTACAATTGATCTAAAACCAAGCTTAATCTTTCAGTAACTTCTTGAATAGATCCAATACCATCAACTGCATAAAACTTGTTTTGCGCTTTGTAATAATCCATTAATGGCGCAGTTTTTTCATTGTATTCTTGGTAACGATTTCTGATTTTTTCTTCGTCTTGATCGTCTGGTCTACCTGAAGTTTTTCCTCTTTCTAACAAACGTTGCACTAAGATTTCATCATTCGCTTCCAAAGCTACTGTAGCTGTAATTTCTTGATTTTTACCTTCTAAAAACTTATCTAAAGCTTCAGCTTGAGCAATTGTTCTTGGAAAACCATCAAATAAAAAACCTGCTGCTTGTGGATTTTTGTCTACTTCACTTTGCAACATTTTAATAGTTACTTCATCTGGAACCAAATCGCCTTTATCCATAAAAGTTTTAGCTAATCTTCCTAATTCAGTATCATTTTTAATGTTGAATCTAAAAATATCTCCTGTAGATAAATGAACTAAATTGTATTTGTGCTTTAAAAAATCGGCTTGTGTTCCTTTTCCTGCTCCTGGTTTACCAAATAATACGATATTGATCATTGTTTTGTTATGTTAAGTTGTAATAGTTAGTTATTCTGATAATTGATAAATGTCTTTTAAATTTCTTCCTAAACCATCGTAGTCTAAACCATATCCTACTATAAATTTATTTGGAATTCGAATGCCTACATAATCTAGTTTAATGTCTTTTGTATAGGCTTCTGGTTTTAAGAATAAAGTAGCAATTTTGAAATGTTTCACATTGTGTTGTTTCATAATAGCTTTTAATTCCTCAATCGTATTTCCAGTATCTACAATATCTTCCACGATAATTACAGAACGACCTTCTAAACTTTGGTTCAAACCAATTAGTTCTTTTACTTCGTTTGTGGTTTGTGTTCCTTCGTATGATGTCATTTTTACAAATGAAACTTCGCAATTGTGACTGTATTTTTTCAATAAATCGGCCACGACCATGAAAGCGCCATTCAAAACTCCAATAAAAACAGGGACGTCATCGCAAAAATCGTCTTCAATTTGTTTTGCCATGTTTTCAATGGCGAAGTTAATTTCCTCTCCCGAAATAAAAACTTCAAATTTCTTATCGTGTAGTTGTATCACTTTGGTTAGATTTAGAAATAAACAACAAATTTAAGAAAGTCAAATGAATAGCTACAAAGTATTTCAACTTTTTTGCAAATTTGATATATTTACCGAATGAAAAGTCAAATGTATCAGAAAATCGAAGAAAGCACTTGCCATGTTGCCAGCCGGAAAATGGTTAGTAATTTTGCTATGAAAGATGAAAATCATCTAAAAGAAATGATACAACTTGCTTTTGATACAAAAGATGAATTACATGTAAAAGCATTTTGGAGTTTGGATTTGGTTTGCGAAAAAAAACTAAAACAATTTGTCCCTTATATTGAAGATTTTTGTAGTGTTCTTCCCAAAATAAAAGATGATTCTGCATTACGTCCTGCAACAAAAATCGCTTTCTTTTTAGTGAAAAGCAATCACAGAAAAAACGGAATTTCTCTTACACAAGAGCAAGAACACAATTTAATAGAAGCCTTAATTGACCGATTGATTCAAGACGAAAAAGTAGCAGCAAAAGTGTATGCTATGAAAGCCCTTTTTGTCTTGGGAAAGAAATACGATTGGGTTCACGAAGAATTAAAAACGATTATTTCTCAAGATTATTCGAATCATTCCGCAGCTTACCAAGCGGCAACTCGAAATCTTTTAAAAAAACTCAACAAGTAACAAATTGTTAATTATCAATTGTTAATTATCAATTGTCTGAGTATCTTTGCGACACAAACAACAACACTACAAAATGAATTATTTTTCTTCTGATTTTAAATTAGGAATTTTAGGAGGAGGTCAATTAGGAAAAATGCTTTTGACCGAAACTCGAAAATTTGATATTCAAACTTTAGTTTTAGAACCAAGCGAAGAAGCTCCAGCACGATACAGTTGCAACGGATTTTACAAAGGCAGTTTAATGGATTTTGACACGGTGTACCAATTTGGTAAAATGGTCGATTTGTTAACTATCGAAATTGAAAATGTAAATTTAGATGCTTTAGATAAATTGGAAGAAGAAGGATTACCGATTTATCCTTCACCAAAAACCTTACGTTTGATTCAAAACAAAGGAAAACAAAAAGATTATTACGTTTCAAACGATATTCCTACTTCACCACACCAACGATTTGTTGATTTGAACGATTTGAGAAACACTTTAGCAAAAAACGAATTAGAATTTCCATTCGTTTGGAAATGTGCGCAATTTGGCTACGATGGAAATGGCGTTAAAATTTGTCGCTCTGCATTAGACTTGGTAAAATTACCAGATGTAGAATGCATTGCTGAAGAAATGGTTCCGTTTAAAGATGAGTTAGCTGTTATTGTAGCGCGTTCTGTTTCTGGAGAAGTGAAAACGTATCCTGTAGTAGAAATGGAATTTCATCCCGAAGCGAATCAAGTAGAATATGTAATTTGTCCGGCTCGAATTGATGAAAAAGTAGCTCAAAAAGCTACCGAAGTTGCTTTAAAAGTTTCGGAAGCTTTCAATCATGTTGGATTATTAGCGGTAGAAATGTTCCAAACGGTAGACGATGAAATTTTGGTTAACGAAGTTGCTCCTCGCCCACATAATTCAGGACATTATTCGATTGAAGCTAGTTATACTTCGCAATTCGAAAACCATTTACGTGCCATTTTAAACTTACCTATAGGAAACACTAATAGCAAAGTAGCCGGAATTATGGTAAATTTGGTAGGTGAAGAAGGTTATTCTGGACAAGTAGTTTACGAAAACATAGAGAAAATCATGGCAATTGATGGCGTAACACCACACATTTACGGAAAAAGAGAAACAAGACCTTTCCGAAAAATGGGACACGTTACGATTGTGAATGAAAATATGACGGAAGCTAGAAGAATTGCGGAGGAAGTGAAAAATTCTATAAGAGTAATCAGTGTTCAGTCACAGTAATCAGTCGAAGTTGGTAGTTTTGAAAACTAAATTAACTTGAAACCTTAAACTTGAAACAAAAAACAAATGAGTAAAGTAGCAATAATAATGGGAAGCATTTCGGATATGCCAGTAATGCAAGAAGCCATCGACATATTAAAAGGATTTGATATCGAAACCGAAGTTGATATTGTTTCAGCACACCGAACACCTGAAAAATTATTTGATTTCAGTAAAAACGCACACGAAAGAGGTATTTCAGTAATTATTGCTGGTGCTGGTGGTGCGGCTCACTTGCCTGGAATGGTTGCTTCTATGTCGCCACTACCTGTAATTGGAGTTCCTGTAAAATCGAGCAATTCAATTGATGGATGGGATTCAGTTTTATCGATTTTGCAAATGCCTGGAGGTGTCCCTGTAGCAACAGTTGCTTTAAATGGAGCTAAAAATGCAGGAATCTTAGCCGCACAAATTATCGGAAGTTCTGATAAATGTGTGTTAGATAAAATCATCGCTTACAAAGAAGGATTAAAACAAGCCGTTTTAAAAGCTTCTGAAGGTTTAAAATAAAAATAGAAAACCCCGAATTATTGCTAATTCGGGGTTTCTACTCACAATTAAGTGACAACTATAAAAAAATTCTACTCTCTCTCTGATTTGGGGCAAAAAGGATGTTTCAGCATCATTTCGTCGACAAAATTATACACTTTATCGATAAAAACAAATTTTTATGGAACTTTTTTTAAAAAAATTTACAACAAAACACAATACAGCCCCGTTTAGTAAGATTAATCTTTCAGAATACAAGAAAGCTTTCGAAAAGACAATCGAACTTGCACGTACTGAAATCGATAGCATCATTAATAACACGGAAGCACCGACTTTTTCGAATACAATTGAAGCTTTAGATTATTCTGGCGAACAATTAGATCGTTTATCGAATATTTTCTTCAATTTGAATTCGGCAGAAACTTGTGATGAAATGCAAAAAATCGCACAGGAAGTTTCTCCATTGATTACTGCATTTAGTAACGATATTGCTTTGAATGAAGATTTATTCAAACGAGTAAAAGCAGTTTATGATCAAAAAGATACTTTGACATTAACTACAGAACAAGCAACTTTATTAGATAAAAAATTCAAAGGTTTTTCTCGAAATGGAGCTTTACTGAATGAAGAAGACAAATTAAAACTACGTGAAATTGATACCGAATTAGCTAAACTAAAACTTACTTATGGTGAAAATGTTTTGGCTGAAACCAACAACTATCAATTGCACATCACCAACGAAGCTGATTTAAAAGGTTTGCCTGATGGCGCTAAAGAAATGGCGGCCAGTTTAGCAAAATCAAAAAAATTAGAAGGTTGGATTTTCACTTTAGACTTTCCAAGTTATTTGCCTTTTGTAACTTATGTTGAAAATCGTGAATTACGAAAAGAAATCGCTATTGCTGCTGGAAAAAAATCGTTTCAGGATAATGAATTCGACAATAAAGAAAATGTAAAACGCATTGTGGAATTACGTCACAAACGTGCAAATTTATTGGGTTATCAATCGCATTCGCATTTTGTTTTGGAAGAACGAATGGCGCAAAATCCAGAGAAAGTGCAATCGTTTTTGAATGATTTGTTGGAAAAAGCAAAACCCGCAGCTCAAAAAGAATTTGCTGAATTAACAGCTTTCACCAAAGAACTTGACGGAATTGACCAATTAGAAAAATGGGATGGCGCTTATTATTCGGAAAAATTGAAACAAAAATTATTCAGTTTGGATGATGAGTTGTTGAAACCGTATTTCAAATTGGAAAATGTATTGAACGGAGCTTTCACTATCGCTGAAAAGTTATTCGGAATTACCTTCAAAGAAGTTTTTGATATTGATAAATACCACGAAGACGTTCAAACTTTTGAAGTTTTAGATTTCGAAGGACAATTAGTCGCTGTTTTTTATTCGGATTTCTTCCCAAGAAAAGGAAAACGAAATGGCGCTTGGATGACTTCCTACAAACCACAGTATATTAAGGACGGAATCAACGAACGACCACATGTTTCTATTGTGTGTAATTTCACACCGCCAACCGAAACGAAACCATCGTTATTGACTTTTAACGAAGTAACGACATTGTTTCACGAATTTGGGCACGCTTTACACGGCATGTTAGCGAATACAACATATCCAAGTTTATCAGGAACTTCGGTGTATTGGGATTTTGTGGAATTACCTAGTCAAGTGATGGAAAATTGGTGTTACGAACCTGAAGCGTTGGCTTTATTTGCCAAACATTACGAAACGGGTGAAATTATTCCGCAACAATACGTTGAAAAAATCAAAGAAAGTGCGAGTTTCTTAGAAGGAATGGCAACGTTACGTCAATTAAGTTTCGGAATATTAGACATGACGTATCATGGAAAATCGCAAACTATTGACGATGTAAAAGCCTTTGAAAAACAAGCAATGGAAGGCACAAGTTTATATCCAGATGTAGCAGAAAATTGCATGAGTACTTCGTTTTCGCATATTTTTCAAGGTGGTTATTCTTCGGGATATTACAGCTACAAATGGGCGGAAGTTTTAGATGCCGATGCGTTTGCATATTTCCAAGAAAAAGGCATTTTCAATAAAGAAGTAGCCACCAAATTTAAAGACAACGTACTTTCAAAAGGCGGCACCGAATTACCAATGGAATTGTATAAAAAATTCAGAGGTCAGGAACCGAAAGTAGAGGCGTTGTTGAAGAGGGCTGGGTTGATTTAGATTTTAAAAACTTAGAAGCCGAATTAATTCGGCTTCTACTTAATAGTATCATTTTTAAATGAAATTATTAAAATTTCAATATTCTGTCTATTTTTCTTCTTTTAAATATTCAATTATCTTTTTTAGTGTCCGATTTTGAAAGTCTTCTTTTTCAATTGCACCATTTCTGACTCTATATAAAATTTCAATAATTTCTCTAGCTTTACAAACTAATTTCTCAATTTCATCCATGTTCTTCAAACGCATCTTAATACTTGTACCTGTTGAAGAATCTTTATGTGCTAACTCTTTATCTCTTTCATTTGTTATTAATTTAATCTCAAATTCTAATGATGAAAGAATTCTGTCAACAACTTCAAAATATTCCTCTAAATCTTTTCTATGAGTATTAATTGTATAATAAAAATTATTGTTTTGAGAATTCCCTTTAAACTTATCATTTGATTTTGGATTAGGGGTAATATATAATTTGCACAAATCAATAACTACCGACTTCCTATAAACATGCATTGTTTCAATAATAAATTTATTAAAAATCCCTTTGTTATTATTTTGATATTCAGAATAAAGAAATTTCAAAATTGAAAATCTTTTTTCAATTACAGTTAATATAACAAACTGTGTTGACAACTTATCTTGCAATTTTTTATTTAAAATCATATCAATAATTCATTTTTTCAAAAATACAATTATTTAAACAAAATAAACTTTCATTTTTTTTTGAAACTTTAAAAACTTTGTTGTACATTTGTTTCATGGAATTCAATGAAGCAAAAAATAAATTCGTACAAACATGGGGAGCTTTAGGTTCTCAATGGGGTATTAACAAAACCATGGCACAGATTCATGCGTTGTTGATGGTTTCGCACGAACCTGTTTCCATGGAAGATATTATGGAAGAATTACAAATTTCGCGCGGTAATGCTTCGATGAATTTAAGAGCTTTAATGGATTGGGGCATCGTTTACAAAGAATATAAAGCGGGCGAAAGACGTGAATTTTTTACTGCCGAAAAAGATTTAGACGAATTAGCCGTAAAAATTTCAAGAGAACGAAGCAAACGCGAAATTAAACCGGCCTTGAAAGTTTTGAAAGAAGTTTCATCTATTCAATCAGACAACACAGAAGCAGAAAAACATTTCGTAGATCAAACCACAAAATTGTACGACTTCGTATTAAAAGCGGATAACGTTTTGGATAAAATTACAGAATACAAAGATAATTGGTTAGCAAAATTGGTTGTTAAAATCATGAAATAAAAAAATTTAATCAAAACTTTCAATTATTTCTGAAAGTTTAAAATAATAGATAATATGGAAAATTTAAAATTAACTAATTCAATTGCAATCATAATTCCATTATTCCTTGGAGTTTTGGGAATTATAGAACCAATCAGTTTATATTTTGCAGCCTATTCAACTATGCTAACAGGTTTACTACAAATTATTGTTGGAATCTTTTTCTGGAAAAACCATAAAGAAAATATCCATATAAAAATATATTTTCTACTAGTAGTCACATTTTTTAGTTTGTGGTATTATAACGTGAACATAAATTACATCGATGCTCTGACTTGGCCTTTGATTTTTACACCTTTAGTACTTTGCATTTATATTTCAATCATTATTTATTCAAAAAAAGAAATATCATGAACCTCAACATTATCGCCTACCTAATTTATTTCAGCATCACAGGCATTATCATTGTAAAAGTTGGAAGAATTTGCTACAACAATGGAAACATTTTCGTTTCGCAATTAATTCCGAATCATGAAGATTTGTGTCATAAAATAAATCAATTGCTTTTGACGGGATATTATCTGTTAAACATAGGTTATTGTGCGATGACAATAATTTCTTGGGAACAAATTGAAAGTATCAAACAACTCATTGAAGTGATAACCTCAAAATCGGCTTTCATTATTATTGCGATTGCCGTAATGCATTACATCAACATTATTTTATTAACGAATTACATCAAAAAATTAATTTAAACACTCGTATTATGGAAACTACAAAAATTTTAATCGGTTATGCAATTTATCTTCCCATTGCTTTATTTTTAACCTACTATGTTTCAAAAACACTTTTTAAAAACAGTAAAATTTACATGTTGGATATTTTTAAAGGTCGAGAAGAAATCGCCAACGCAACCAACAAACTATTCGAAACCGGATTTTATTTACTGAATTTAGGCTTTGCACTTATGATTTTAGAAATGAACATGTATGACAATAGTTATCAAGTTTTAATTGAAAAACTGAGTTACAAAATTGGTGGATTTTCAATTTATTTGGGACTAATGCTATTCTTAAACTTATATTTCTTCTTTAGAGGAAAACGAAAAGCAAGTCAAGCGCAAGTAGAACAAGGAATAGTGATTAATGGGTAAATTCACAATCCTGACAGGTTTCAAAAACCTGTCAGGATTAACACCAACCACCACAAAATCGGAACACTTTCTAACCAAAATGAGGCGTAGTATCGTGAACGGTTTTCATTGGCAAAAAAGAGAAAAACAGCAATAGTTCCGCATACCAAAAGTTTGAAAAAAAAAGGTAAAAAATGATGATTATTGGTATAGAAAAACTCTAAAAGAAGTAATAAAAACAATAATAGATAACCGAGTTTTTTGGTAGGCTCCACTCCTATTCTCTGCGGAACAGTTTGTAAGTGCAAGTCATCGCGTTTTACATCCACAATATCAAAAACCAAAACAATCGAAAACACTAATAAAAACCTCTGAAAAGCCATCAAAAGCAAATCCATTGAAAACGGAATTTCAGCCTCTACCAAAGGTAAAATCAAGGTTACTCCTACCCACGTAATTCCAATAATGTAAATTTTCATTCCTTTCCAATTTCTAGCGTTTTGTTTGTTTGGAAAAAACGGTAATGTGTATAAAAGGGTCAGTCCAAAAAAAGCAAAAGCACTAATTTTTGATATCCAGCTCAATTGCAAGAAAAAATAAAAACAAGCCAACAACGAAATAAAACTCAAAAAAACGATGGCTTTGAGTTCTTTTTTGATTTCGGTTTTGTTTAATCTTGTTATGGCATCGTACTTCACAAAATTATAGCCTACAACTGTACCAAAAAAAGCAAAAAAAGCTACCGAAGAATCGCCGTCTATCCCGAAAAAGAAGTAGGTCATAGACACCAAAGCAAAAGCCGACAAAGCCACATGTAAGCTACTATTGATATAGAAATCGATAATTTTCTTTAAAACAACCATTCAACAAAAATAATCAATCTGTTAATAAGACTCTATTTTAGTTGATAAAATCACAAAAAATCATATTTTAAAAACAAATTATTACAAGATTAATAATTACTTTTGTGGTCCAAAATAACACAAAATAACACACATACACATTTTTAGTAAATGAGAACAGATGCATTCGCTTTGAGACATTTAGGCCCACGTAATAGTGACTTAAATCACATGTTTAAAACGGTTGGTGTAGAATCTTTAGACCAATTAATTTTTGAAACCATTCCAGATGATATTCGTTTAAAAAACGACTTAAATTTAGACGCTCCTATGACTGAGTATGAGTATTTAACTCACATTCAAGAATTAGGAAAGAAAAACAAAGTATTCAAATCATATATTGGTTTAGGATATCACCCAGCTATCGTTCCGGCGGTTATTCAAAGAAATATTTTTGAAAACCCAGGATGGTACACAGCTTACACGCCTTATCAAGCAGAAATTGCACAAGGTCGTTTAGAAGCGATTTTGAATTTCCAAACTACGGTTATCGAATTAACAGGAATGGAAATCGCAAATGCGTCTTTACTTGACGAAGGAACAGCTGCTGCAGAAGCAATGGCATTACTTTTTGATGTAAGAACACGCGACCAAAAGAAAAACAACGTGAAGAAGTTTTTCGTTTCGGAAGAAATTTTACCTCAAACGTTATCCGTTTTACAAACACGTTCTACTCCATTAAATATTGAATTAGTAGTCGGAAATCACGAAACTTTTGATTTTTCTACAGAATTCTTTGGAGCTATTTTACAATATCCTGGAAAATATGGTCAAGTTTATGACTATGCAGGATTCATTGCAAAAGCAGCAGAAAACGAAATCAAAGTAGCGGTTGCTGCTGATATTTTATCGTTAGCGAAATTAACTTCTCCAGGTGAAATGGGAGCTGCTGTAGTTGTAGGAACTACACAACGTTTTGGTATTCCAATGGGTTACGGTGGTCCACACGCTGGATATTTCGCAACGAAAGAAGAATTCAAACGTTCAATGCCAGGAAGAATCATCGGTGTTTCTATCGATGTAAACGGAAACCGTGCATTACGTATGGCTTTAGGAACTCGTGAGCAACACATCAAACGCGAAAAAGCAACTTCAAACATTTGTACAGCGCAGGTTTTATTAGCGGTTATGGCTGGAATGTACGCTGTATATCACGGACCAAAAGGTTTACAATATATTGCTGATAAAGTACACGCTTCTGCGGTTACCACTGCCGATGCTTTAAATAAATTAGGTGTTTACCAAACAAATTCAGCTTTCTTTGATACGATTTTAGTTAAAGCTGATGCTGTTAAAGTAAAAGCAATTGCTGAAAAACACGAAGTGAATTTCTTCTATCCTGATGCTGAAACGATTTCGATTTCATTCAACGAAACAACTTCGGTAAACGACATCAACCAAATCATTGCCATTTTTGCTGAAACTACTGGAAAAGATACATTTACAATTACTCAATTAGCTAATGACGTAATGGTTCCTGAAAACTTAGTGAGAAAATCAACTTTCTTACAATATGATGTTTTCAACAACCATCATTCAGAATCGCAATTGATGCGTTATATCAAAAAATTAGAGCGTAAAGATTTATCGTTGAATCACTCAATGATTTCATTAGGTTCTTGTACAATGAAATTAAATGCTGCTGCTGAAATGTTGCCTTTATCGATGGCAAATTGGAACAGCATTCACCCTTTTGCACCAATTGAACAAGCAGAAGGTTACCAAATCATGTTGAAAAAATTAGAGCAACAAT
>Ga0209373_10003721_pt1 | contig 13806 bp, 8 predicted proteins | sample Higcelweek5metaG_FD_187173 | JGI IMG/M metagenome (GOLD analysis project Ga0209373, IMG submission 187173) | Freshwater pond sediment microbial communities from the University of Edinburgh, under environmental carbon perturbations - High... | ecosystem: Environmental > Aquatic > Freshwater >...
GACTTTAATTCGAGTACAACTACTATTGAAGATCCGTACCTCGACGAAGTGGCTGCAATAGGCGCTGAGGTTTTTAACGATTTTATCAAAAACGAAAGACGGTTGGAAACCAGCTTTGAAGGAATGCGTTTCTTCGACTTACGCCGTTGGACAACGACACTGGATGAACTCAATCAGGCTGTAAATGGGGTTAAAATTGTTACAAATACCGATAATACACTTTCGTTTACAAAAGTTGAAGTTGAAAAAAGACATTTTAAATCGGCCTATTTTGCAATTCCATATAGCGAAGTTTTGAAAATGAAGAATCTGGTTCAAAATGAAGGCTGGGAAGGTTGGTATTAATACTTTTATTAACGAAAATATGAAAACAAAGCCGTTCCTAACCGTTCGGGGTTTGTGTAACAAATATCAAAAATAAATATAAACGCATGAAAAAAGCAATAGGATTATTACTATTCATTTTCACCATGACATCGTGTTATGATGAATATGTGAAAGATTTTACTTACGATTCAGTATATTTCACTTACCAACTCGATGTACGATCTTTTGTTGTAGGCGAAGGTATGAAATTCGATTATGGAGTGGCACTCGGCGGTGTTATGAAAAACAATAAAGAGCGAATAGTTAATTACCAAATTGACCCATCACTAATTACTCCGGCAATTTTAGCCGAGATGAAAGCAAGTTCGTTCACATACATCAAAGATGCAACAACATCGTTATCCGCTTTGACATTATTACCTGAGAATTATTATTCACTGACAAATGCCAGTAAATTTATAATTGAAAAGGGGCAAAATGTAGGTCGTGTAACGATAAAACCCGATTCAGCAACATTTCTGGCTGACCCAAAATCGTTGAAACCAAACTATGTATTGCCATTGCTTATTACAAGTGCCGATGCCGATTCAATTCGATTTTTGAAACGATATACTGTAATTGGAGTGAAGTACGAAAATATGCTTTTCGGAAAATATTGGCACGGAGGAGTTACTGTCGAAAAAAATCCGGCGGGCAATGTAGTTAAAACAACCAATTATTTTACAACTATTCCGGCTCAGGAATCTACCGTTTGGGAATTGAAAACAGCTGCTCCTTTTGAACTTACAGTAAACGGATACAGCAATATTGCGTCGTCGAAACCGGAATTGAAGCTGTCTTTATCGTTGAGCGATGGGAATGTGTTGATTTCGAATGCTTCCGGCTCAACCTTCGCATATACTGCCGATGGTGATTGTACATTCAACAAAGCCAAATTGCTTCAAAACAGAAAAATTTATTTGAAATATAAATATTCGTTACCATCAGGAAACACTTGCTATGCCACCGATACGCTTACATTTCGCAACCGTATACGCGATGGTGTAAACGAATGGCAAGATGAAAATCCGGCAAATTATTAAGTAAAAACCACCCCAACTTCAAAGTTGGGGGTTATCATTATAAACAATGAAATCAATATCGCACTTTAGTTATATTCTTACATTCTTACTTACACACGCAATTTTTATATTGGCACAGGACGAATGTTCTGCTAATTTTTCGGTTGAAAGCAAGAAATCACCAACTTCAAGTTACATATCATATCCAACACGAACTGTATGCAGTTTGCCATTATTTGATAATAATGCACCTACAATTCAAACCAATATTTACGGTAGCAGAACCGATAAACAAACAACGGCTACAGGCTATTATTACACCAAGCAAATTAATGGTCGTTGGTGGATTGTCGATCCCAATGGTTATTTGAGTATTTGCCGTGCAGTAAATGCAGTATCAAGAGGTACAGGAGCTACTTCTAATCAAAATTATGCTACAAAATTTGGCTCTTCTACAACCAATTGGATGAATGCCACCAAAGAGTTATTGTTCGATAACGGATTCTATTGTGCCGGAGCATGGTCATCGACCGGAGATATTAAAAACAATCCAAATCAAACAGCCAGACCACTCGCTTATACCATTATTCTAAACTGGATGAGCGGTTACGGTGCTGGTCGCACCCATCAACAATCGGGGCACATGGGTTATCCCGAAGACGCTATATTTGTGTTCGAACAAGGCTTTACAGCATATTGCGAAACTAGAGCTCAAGAATTGGCAGCAAACAAAATAAATAAAAACATATTTGGCTATTTCACCGATAATGAATTACCATTCTACAATAAAAGTCTGAATAAATTTCTTCGGTTAGGAAAAACATCCTCGACCGACGAAAACTACCTTGCCACTTTGAAATGGCTTTCGGACAATGGATATACTCCCGCTGACACCGTAAATTCAGAAATTCAAAAAAAATTCCTGGGTTATGTAGCCGAAACTTATTTTTCGATTACAAACAATGCACTTAAAAAATACGATCCCAACCACATGAATCTCGGTTCGAGGGTAAATATAGCCGAAGCACGCGAGAATCAGTATTTTATGCAAGCTGCCGGTAAGCATGTGGATATTTTGGCCGTAAATTATTACGGAGTTTGGACTCCAAATATATCGGGGAATATTGCCTGGGGTAAAAACTTAGGAAAACCGTTTATGGTTACCGAGTTTTATACCAAAGGCGACGATGTACCGGGACTTGCAAACTCAAGCGGTGCAGGTTGGATTGTAAAAAACCAAACCGACCGCGGATATGCATATCAAAATTATACACTGGCGTTGCTCGAATCGAAATATTGCGTAGGTTGGCATTGGTTTAAGTATATGGATAACGACCCTACAATTGCGAATGCCGAACCATCGAATACCGATGCGAATAAAGGAATCGTAAATACAGCCTACCAACCATACACAGCGCTTTTGGATAAAATGAAAGAGCTAAATTTAAAAGTGTACAATATTATTGATTATTTTGATATACCTAAAAAAACAACAAAAATCTACCCTGAAGCCGATGCCTATTTCAAAGGCGCTGAAAATCATGGAGCCGACGACCGTTTGGGTATAAAACTCACGACCGATGTAAATACGCATCGCGAAGCTTTTCTGCGTTTCGACTTATCCGATGTAAATACGACGGTCGGTAATGCCACACTAAAACTTTTTAATGTACGGCATGGTGATTCAAATGTAACCTATAAAGCCGAATTTGTGAGCGATGATAGCTGGACCGAGAGGAGCATTATAAGAGCAAATAATCCTGTTGGCGAATACGAAATAGGGCGTTGGACACACAATGGCGATGTAAGTATGAATTTGCAACAAGCTTTTTCAGAAACTGTACAAGGCGATAAAAAACTGAGTATTAAATTATCAGGTGTTACAGCTACGGTGTCGCAATTGGAAGTTGGTTCTCGCGAAAACTCGGACGAAAATTTGCGTCCGTACATTGAAATAATTGAAAATGTAACTTCGGTAAATAAAGTTAATTCAATCGGTTTTCATTTTTCAGTTACACCAAATCCTGCTAAAAAAAACACCAATATATCAATCCGAATTGTAGATGGATGCGAAAGTGAAAACCGACTAGTAATGAATGATTTGTCGGGCAGGATATTATTTGTTAAACAATTATCCTCCGCTTTATCTACTATAAGTTTACCTGAGTTGAATGAAGGTGTTTATTTTTTAACTCTGTCAAATACATCAAACTCTGTTACCAAGCAGTTGATGGTTATTTGATTATCTGCCTCATACTACTTTGATAGATTAAAAATATTTTAAACAATCATTTAAGGCAAAGGTATTATACATCTCCTTAGGAGCTTGGGATTATAAAAACAATAGTATAAACTGCCCCCATATACCCCTAAAGAGGACTTGAAGTTACTATAGATTTATTAATTTAAATGATTATCCGTATTAAATCAGCAAAAGAAATAATTTCAATCAGTTTTATCAGCTATATTCGCGGAATCCGCGTTCCAATCCATTACTATTATTATTATTATTTTGATTATGAATTTATAATAGGTATAAAAACGGGTAACCATTTTAATTTAATAGTAGCTAAAATAATCTGTCAAAGTAGAACTAATATAAACTTGTGTTTAATTCTCGGCGCTAGAGATGAATAAATGGTTTTTATTCCACTTTTTCAACAGGGAGCCTGGTGGCTAATTGCCAGATAACCAGTAGTGAATAAGCATTATGATTTCGGTATAATCCACCAGAACATCATTAAGCAATTTTTTTTGATCCGAAAAATATATACTTTTGAATTGGCAATACAGCCAACCTTATTTTAATTTCTATAAATGTATAAATAGTTGGATAATAAATTATTATCGTCATTTTATTAATTTGTATATGAGAAAACTTTTTTTTATTAGTATGCTCTTTTTAATTTCGGTTTCGGTATCGGCTAAAACAAAGCAGCCGCTTTACAAAGACAAAAATGCACCTACCGAAAAACGTATTAACGATTTGCTGAAACGTATGACCCTGGAAGAAAAGGTTTTGCAAACAAATCAGTGGACATATGGTAAAAATGCAAATGCCAACAACATAGAAGCTAGTAAAAAAGCGGTACGGCCGGAAATCGGTTCGTTAATTTATCGGAGTATCAGTCCGATTTATCGCAACGAGATAATGAAAAAGGCCATGGAAGAGTCTCGCTTGGGAATTCCAATACTTATGGGCTTTGATGTAATTCACGGCTATCGAACTGTTTATCCCATTCCGTTGGCTCAAGCCTGTTCGTGGAATCGCGACTTGGTAAGTGCTGCGTGTGCTGTGGCAGCCAAGGAATCACGTCTTTCGGGAGTAGATTGGACTTTCTCGCCCATGATTGATGTGGCGCGCGATGCTCGTTGGGGACGCGTTTCCGAAGGTTATGGCGAGGATACTTACGCCAATTCAGAGTTTTGTGTAGCGTCTGTAAAAGGGTATCAAGGAAAAAATCTGTCCGACCAAACATCAATTGCAGCTTGCCTGAAACATTATGTTGGATACAGTTTATCCGAAGGTGGTCGCGATTATCATTATAGCGATGTATCTCCTCAAACGCTTTGGGAAACTTTTATGCCTCCTTACGAAGCGGGTGTAAAAGCCGGAGTAGCAACTCTTATGAGCGGTTTTAACGATATGAGCGGAATTCCGGCTTCTGCAAATCCGTATACATTGACCGAAATTTTGAAAAAACGTTGGAAACACGATGGCTTTGTGGTTTCCGACTGGGCCTCGGTTGAGCAACAAATTAACCAAGGTTTTGCCAAAGACAAAAAACAGGCAACTTACAATGCATTTATGGCGGGAGTTGAAATGGATATGGTGGATAACAACTATTTGGAAACGCTACAACAATTGGTCGAAGAGAAAAAAATCCCAATGAAAAGTATTGATGAAGCTGTTCGTCGAATTTTGCGCATCAAATTCCGCTTGGGTTTGTTCGATCAACCTTATGTGATGGAATTGCCTGAAAAAGAACGCTATTACAAACCGCAGTACATGGAAGTAGCTGCTAAAATGGCGGAAGAATCGTATGTGTTGCTGAAAAATAAAAATAACACATTGCCACTTTCGAAAAATTTCAAACAAATTGCGCTTATTGGTCCCATGGTTCATAATAAGGTTGATATGATGGGGTCGTGGGAAGCACAAGGTGTTACCGATGTAGTAGAAACAATTTATCAGGGATTTGAAAAAGAATACAATGGAAGTGCAGTTCTAAATTATGCCAAAGGTTGTGATTTTGAAGGAGAAGATGAATCGGGAATTGAAGAAGCCATAAAAGTTGCTGAAAAATCGGACATAATCATTGCCTGTATTGGTGAAAAAAAGGATTGGAGTGGCGAAAACGCATCCCGTTCTACAATTGCCCTACCTGCTATTCAGGAAAAATTAATAGCTGCGTTGAAAAAAACCGGCAAACCATTGGTATTGGTTTTTTCGTCAGGTCGTCCGATTGAACTGGTTAGATTAGAGCCAAATGCTGATGCAATTTTAGCCATTTGGCAACCGGGAATTGCAGGAGGAACACCGTTGGCAGGAATACTTTCGGGTCGTTTAAATCCATCAGGCAAGTTAGCCATAACTTTCCCGCTTACTACCGGACAAATTCCTACTTACTATAACATGCGTCAATCGGCTCGTCCAAAACAAGGTAAGTATCAGGATATTTCTACTGAACCGCTCTATTGGTTTGGTCACGGACTGAGTTATACCAGCTATTCGTATGGTAAAGTAACTCTGTCAGCAACAAAAATCACCAAAACCGAAAAGCTAATTGCAGAAGTGGAAGTAACTAACACAGGTGCAATGGATGGAAAAGAAATAGCGCTTTGGTATATTTCTGATCCAGTGGCATCCATCACGCGCCCAATGAAAGAACTGAAATATTTTGAAAAAAAGGAACTAAAAGCCGGTGAAAAAACAATTTTCCGTTTCGAAATTGACCCAATGCGCGATTTGAGTTTCCCCGATTCCGATGGTAAACGCCGTTTGGAAGTCGGTGATTTTTACCTAACTATTTATGGACAAAAAGTGAAATTTGAATTGCTATAATTTTACCTCCTTTAATGTTTTATAATGAAGAAACTTATTTGCATCCTGTTTTTTACAGTTTTTATAGTCGGCACATTTGCACAGCGAAAAACAGAAACTATAAATGAAGCGTGGCAGTTTGTGTTGGGAGATAATTACAATATATCTGATTTTGAATTAGATAGCCCCAAATGGGAAATTGTAAACCTACCACACACATGGAACGCCGTAGATGCAGCTACTGTAAAAAGTTACTATCGTGGAGTTGCCTGGTATACCAAAAAGTTATATTCTCCGATACGCGAAAACAAAAAGTATTTTCTGTTTTTCGAAGGTGCTTTACAGGATATTAGTGTTTATGTAAATGGAAAATACGTTGGAAATCACAAAGGTGGATATACTGCGTTCAGATTCGACATTACTGCATTGCTAAATAAAGGAAATAATACCATAAACCAGTTGGCTGTCAAGGTTGATAATAGTTACAATCCCTCAATTCCACCGCTAGATGCTGATTTTACCTTTTGGGGCGGAATTTACCGCGATGTATATCTTATCGAAACCAATCCGATTCATTTCAGAATGGATAATTATGGTTCGGAGAGTGTGTTTGTCGAAACGCCCGAAGTATCGAGTACTTTTGGAACGGTAAAAGTTCGAGGAGAAATTAGAAACGATGGTGCAAACCGGAAAGACTTAAGCATAATAACGGTCATTTCCGATTCAGGAGGTAATATTGTAAAAGAAATTTCTAAAAAAATTGTTGCATTTCAAGGAAAAGACACTCCATTTGAGTTGAATGCTGAAAAAATTGAAGCGCCAAAGCTTTGGAGTCCTGAAAGCCCTTATTTGTACAACGTGACAACAACTATTGTCGATCGGAAAAGTAATTCCGTTATAGATAAGGTGGAAACTGCCTTCGGATTTCGTTGGTTTAGCGTAGATACTAAGAACGGATTTATGCTTAACGGAAAACCTTTGAAACTGTTAGGAGTCTGTCGCCATCAGGATTATCCGGGCTTAGGTAATGCGCTGAGTAACGACATTAACCGTTTGGACATTAAACTGATTAAAGAAATGGGTGCGAACTTTATCCGCATTTCTCATTATCCGCAGGATCCTTCGGTGCTCGAAGCCTGCAATAAATACGGACTTATAGTTTGGGAAGAAATACCGATTGTGAATAAAATATCACCGACAAGCGAATTTGCTGATGTTTGTAAAACAAATCTGATCGAGATGATTCGTCAGCATTACAACCATCCTTCGGTTATGATCTGGGCATATTCCAACGAGGTTCTGTTAGCCGGAAATAATAAATCGGACACTGTTGGATATCGTGAATATACCGAAAAACTAATTTCATTACATCAACAGTTGGAACTAATATGCCGAACTGAGGATTCTAAAAGATTAACTGCATTAGCTTTCCATGGCAATCCGGTTTACAACAAATACATTGGCGACATTCCCATGATCGTTGGATGGAATAGGTACGATGGTTGGTATGGTTCAAATTTGAGTAATTTTGGCAAATTTTTAGACGAACAGTATCGGATTTATCCTGATAGACCTTTGATTATTAGTGAATTTGGTGCTGGATCGGATAAGCGTTTGCATAGCCTTAAACCGGAAGCTTTTGATTTTAGTATCGAATATCAGCAGCTTTTTCATGAATCGTATTTAAAGCAAATAATGTCACGAACTTATGTTGTTGGAGCTTCAGTTTGGAACTTTATCGATTTTGGAGTTGCCAATCGCGAAGAATCAATGCCACGTATAAATAACAAAGGGTTAATGTACTACAATCGCGAACCCAAGGATATATATTATTTTTATCAGGCAGCTTTCTCTAAAAATCCGGTAGCCCACATCGCTTCGCGCGATTGGAGTGAACGGATTGGAATACCAGCCACTGCTAACGATAGTTTTGTTGTTCAGCCGATTAAAGTTTTTTCTAACAGAAAAGAAATTGAATTATTTTTGAACAAAAAATCATTAGGAAAACAATCTATCGAAGACTTTCACACAGTTTATAATGTCCCTTTTACTGATGGAAAAAATCTGCTTGAACTTAAATCCGATAGTTCGAACGATATATTGGTTATCGACTTCAAGGTTCAACCCTACGATTTGAAAAATTGCACAGATAACGAACTTGTTATAGCAGTAAACGCCGGATCTAATTGCTTTTTCAGAGACCCGGCTAGCCGTATTGTGTACCAACCCGATCAACTTTACCGCCAGGGAAGTTGGGGGTTTATTGGTGGTGAAACTTTCAGATCGAGTGGTGGACGACCCGGAGTAAAATCCGAGATTACTGCCACCGATGTCGACCCTCTTTATCAAACTGCACGCGAAGGCATGGAAGCGTATAAGTTTGATGTTCCGATTGGGAAATATGAATTAGAGTTGTTCTTTTGTGAAATTCAAAATATTGACGTGGATAAAAGCGTTTATGATCTGGGTCAAAAAACAACCGTAACAAGTAAAGACAGAATTTTTAGTGTAATTATAAACAATGAGCTTGTTTTACCGAATTTGAATTTAGCTGAGCAATTCAATGTTTTAACTGCTGTAAAAAAAACATATACAATCGATGTTACAAATGACAAAGGTATCGAGATTCGTTTTGCCGGAGTTCAAAACAAAGCACTGATTAATGGTTTAAAAATCACAAGACTTTAAATATTAAAATAATTATTTGACTAGCTAAATGAAACGACTAAATTTACTGCTAACTATCAGTTTTGCGTGTATATTAGGCTTTGCACAGTCATTGCCAACCAAGGATAAGGTTTTTAAAACAATGAAAAAAGTAGCCGATTGGCAAATTGAACATTTTGATGATTATGTAAAAGGTTCACACAAAGATCGTAAACGTTGGGCATGGACAAACGGAGCAATGTACGTTGGGATGTTGGAATGGGCAAAAATTAGTAATAACGATGTATATTACAACTTTTTGAAGCAAGTGGGCGAACAAGAAAATTACATGCCGGGACCTGATGTGTTTCATGCCGACGATATTTGCGTGAGTCAATTGTACCTTGGATTATTCGAAAAATACCGCGATTCGGCCATGATAAAACCAACACTCAAACAAATGGACTATATCATTACAAACCGTTCGTTCGGTAATCTCGATTTTCAGCGTAAAGGAAACCAAAAGCGTTGGAGTTGGTGCGATGCTTTGTTTATGGCACCTCCTGTTTATGCAAAAGCCACCAGAATTACCGGAAATCCTGAATATCTTAAGTTTATGGATGAAGAAATCAAAGTTACTTACGATACACTTTACGATAAAACGGCAAAATTATTTTTCAGAGACACACGTTACAAAACTCAAAAAGAAGCAAACGGCGAAAACATTTATTGGGGGCGCGGTAATGGTTGGGTAATAGCCGGATTGTGCAGCATTATCGATAATCTTCCTGAAAATCATCCGAGCAAATCATTTTATGTACAAACATTTACCGAAATGATGGCGCGAATTGCCAGTTTGCAGGACAAAAACGGATACTGGCATTCGAGTTTACTCGACCCTAAAAGTTATCCAATGCCCGAAACGAGTTCAACTGCATTTTTCACCTATGGCATGGCTTGGGGAATGAATCGAGGATTATTACCCGTCGAAAAATTTAAAAAGCCGACACTAAAAGGTTGGAAAGCACTTACAAAATCAGTTAATAAAAACGGAAAAGTGTGCTGGGTTCAACCTATTGGTGCCGACCCTAAAAGTATAAAAAAAGAAATGACCGAAGTATACGGAGTTGGCGCATTTTTACTGGCGGCATCCGAAATATACAAATTGAAATAGGTCTGTGTAAAAATATATTGATTACTCGGCTTTAGCTATTTTTCAATATCGCTAACAGCCATTTCCAGCATTTCTGAGTTGAGGATATGCTCAGGCGTTCATCTGGAGAATGCACACCGTACATTTGCGGGCCTATAGAAATCATATCCAAATGCGGATATTTTTTCAGAAAAAGACCACATTCAAGTCCAGCATGAATAGCACGAATGCCGGGCGTTTCAGCGAAAAGCGTTTTGTAAGCTGTTTGGGCAATAGTTAGTACATCCGATTTTAAATTTGGTTTCCAACCCGGATAGCCATCTCCATGAGTGACAGTAGCTCCGGCCAGCGTTAATGCAGCTTCCACCTGATTTGCAATGTCGTATTTCGACGATTCTACCGAACTGCGTTGACTTGTGGTGATAAGTATGTTGTTGCCGGGTTTCATTTTTATTGAAGCCAGGTTGGTCGAAGTTTCTACAAGTCCGGGCATGTCGCGGCTCATGGCTATCACTCCGTGCGGACAAGCATACAAGGCATTGAGCAATGCATCGGATGTTTTTTTGTCAACCACTGTGGTAGGCAGTTGTTCCGATTCAAGGGTGATTTGTATCGTTGTTTCAACTTCGCCGAGTTCCAACTCAATCTCTGCAATAAATTGATTCAGCAGCACCCGCACATTTTCTTTTTCGGAATAAGGAACTGAAACAACCGCTTTTGCTTCGCGTGGAATGGCGTTGCGCAGGTTTCCGCCATCAAAACTATGGAGTCGTAAATCGGTTTGCTTGTTGACAATCCACAAATATCGGTTCAGAATTTTATTGGCGTTGCCCAATCCTTTGTTGATATCGTCGCCCGAGTGACCACCTTTTAATCCTTTTACCGAAACTGTGAAAGCGAAATAGCCCGCAGGTGAAGGTTCTTCGGTGTAGGGCAAAGTGGCAGTAGTGTCGATACCTCCGGCACACCCAATAAAAATTACGCCATCATCTTCCGAGTCGAGATTTATAAGAACTTCACCTTTCAGGAAATTGTTTTCCAAAGCAAAAGCGCCTGTTAACCCGGTTTCTTCATCTACAGTGAAAAGGCATTCGATGGACGGATGTTGCACTTCGTCCGAAGTGAGAACAGCCAGCATCATGGCCATTCCTATGCCATTGTCGCCACCAAGCGTTGTGCCACGTGCTTTTACCCAATCGCCATCGATGTAATATTGTATGGCATCGGTGTCGAAATTAAACGATACATCGCTGTTTTTTTCGCACACCATGTCCATGTGAGCCTGTAGGATTATTGCTTTCGATTTTTCGTAGCCCGGAGTAGCCGGTTTGCTTATCAGTATATTGCCTGATTTGTCTTTTTTATAATCGAGTTGATGGGTTTTGCTGAAATTTTCGAGAAAAGCAATCACTTTTTCTTCTTTTTTCGAAGGACGCGGAATTTGAGTGATGTCGTGAAAGTAATTCCACAACAGGGTTGGTTTTAGTGTTTTCATATTTTTTATTTGAAAAAATTATTGTTGTTCAATTTGTGTATTTGCAAAGTTAGCAAAAATCGGGTTGTTTTTGCCAATATTTTTATATCAATAAAATAGTTTTTGGTGTGGAATGTTAAAAATTAGCATCAGTTCTTTTTTGTTGTTCTTTAAAGTGTTTCCAGGCTATTCATATCTTGTGTTTTTTAAAAAGATACTTCACACAGGGATGTAAATATAAAAGAATAAAAATGCTAACTTTGCACTTGATTTTTTTAAAAATATTTTTCCTGTTAATTATTGAAACAAAATTTATTCCGATGAGTTTTTACGGTGTTGAATTTACTTTGATTGAGTTAGTTGTTGTAGGGTTGTTGTTGTTGGTATTTATTTATCAGATTTATTTTTATACCCGTTATATACAGGGCGTTTTACGATTACGGACGGCTGCAAACAAAGGGAAAGTTGCATTTCAAACTGAACAACCGCCAGTTTCGGCAATTATTTGTGCCAAAGACGAAGTGGATAATCTGCGTAAATATCTTCCTTTTGTGTTGGAACAGGAATACCCTGATTTTGAAGTGATAGTAGTAAACGATGGTTCGACAGATGAAACAGAAGATTTGCTTACCGATCTGAAAAAAACATATAGCAACCTGCGCAGTACCTTTGTGCCTGTGGGAGTTACTAACCTGAGTACCAAAAAACTGGCGCTGACACTTGGTATTAAGGCAGCTAAAAATGATTGGTTGCTTTTTACAGATGCCGACTGTATGCCCGAAGACAAAACGTGGATTTCGCGCATGGCGCGTAATTTTAGTTCTGGTGTTGAATTTGTGCTCGGTTATGGAGCTTACATGAAGAAAAAGGGTTTTGTAAATCGCCTGATAACTTACGATACATTGTTTATAGCTCTTCAGTATATGGGTTTTGCTCTTGTGGGTAAACCTTATATGGGTGTTGGGCGAAATATGGCTTATCGCAAAGATGTGTTTTTCCGCAACAAAGGTTTTGCTTCGAACCTCAATCTTCGTTCGGGCGATGATGATTTGATGGTCAACCGTGCTGCCAACGGCTTTAATACTAAGATTGAAGTTGCGCCCGATAGCATTACCTGGTCGGAACCCAACAAAAGATTCAGGGATTGGTATTATCAGAAAGAGCGCCATTTGTCGGTAGCTTCGTTTTATAAAGCACAAAGTCGGTTTCGGCTTTCGTTGGAGCCCGTTACGCGGGGCTTGTTTTATGTTTGTTTTCTGCTGGCAATGTTTTTTGGTAGTTTCGTAACAATGATAGTTGCCGGAGTTTTATTCCTGGCACGTTTAGTGGTTCAGTTGGTTGTGGTGAATCGTTCGTCGAAGCATTTTGATGGCCGGAAATATATTTTTATGTTGCCGGTTTTCGATATTGTGTTGCCGCTCATTACATTGTTTTTGCTTACCTTTGGCCGCATGGGCTCTAAGGCTAAAAATATTCAGTGGAAATAATTTGATATCCGGCAATAAGCTTCATTGCATTTGAACATTGAGTATTTTAAAATTGTTATATTTTTAGTAACTTTTATGTTATGCCCAGGGCAAAACGTACGCTCTAAGCTTCCCATATTTCATTATTGATATTTCAGCTTGCAATGCTGAACTATTTCTATTTTTCTACACAGGATATTTTAAAAACTTGAAACCATGTCAAAAAAACGCAATCGAAAAGAAAATAGCAGTACACGTGTTCGTAAATCCGAATTAGTACGCAACATCATTAATATATTCAACGAGAATACAGATAAAACTTTCGATTATAAGCAGGTTTCTAAGTTGCTTGATGTAAGGTCTGAATCTCAACGGATTTTTATAAATCAACTGATGTACGAGTTACTCGACGAAGATTTTTTGGTTGAAATATCGCGTGGAAAGTTCAAAGTTAATTCACGTGGTGGCTATATTACCGGAGTTATCGATCGTCAGGGTGTGAAAACTTATCTGATCCCCGACGACGGTGGTGAAAATGTGTTTATCCCTGAACGCAAAACCAATCATGCCCTGCTGAACGATAAGGTAAAAGTGTTTTTGTATGCTGGCCGTAAGGGACAAATGCCCGAAGGCGA
>Ga0209373_10003722_pt1 | contig 13803 bp, 10 predicted proteins | sample Higcelweek5metaG_FD_187173 | JGI IMG/M metagenome (GOLD analysis project Ga0209373, IMG submission 187173) | Freshwater pond sediment microbial communities from the University of Edinburgh, under environmental carbon perturbations - High... | ecosystem: Environmental > Aquatic > Freshwater >...
GAGCGCCGTGCCCCCCAGGCTCATCAAGCCTTTCTGCTATCTCTGGGGATTAGCGAGCAGGAGGCGGACCAAATCAGAAAAGCAGCCGCTTCAGATAATTGAGGCAGTAAGGTAATACAGCTCCTTAGTGATGGGGCAATTGCAAATGCGATATGGTCTGTTAAACTGTAACCTGTAGATTTAATCAAAGGAGATACAAACCATGAAAAAGCTGCTGCAGATTGTTATGATGCTTTCCTGTTGTCTGCTTATGATTACAACTGTTGTCGTTGCTGAAGAGGGTGGTTGCTCAAAGAGCCGTTCATTGGCAATCAAGACAGGCAAACTGTATCAGGATTACTATGGCAGCGCCGTTACCAGCGATACATCAATCCTGCACGGCTATCGCTGGGGTATTACCAATCCCAAACCGCAGAGTATGGCCTATTTTGGAGGCACCATGAAGGCAACCGGTTCTTTTGCCCATTTTCGCGCCAAAATCTACATTGATGACGGAATCAAGGCAGCCATGGTATTTGATTTCAAAAATAAGGACCGTAATGGAGAGCTGTTGAAATCAGTATCGGTTGAGCCAGGCGGGACAGTAAATGTTGATTTTGAGACCGGTGGCAGCAAGCAGATCTTTGTACAGAGTGAGTTGCGGATCAATCATGACACGGCAAAACGGATTGTTATCGGTGAGCCTGAGTTCTATAGCTGTATAACCCGATAGAAATCTGTCGGGCTTAGGGTAAATCTACTGCAGAGCTGCCTGGCTGGTCCTCTGCACCGGTCAGGCAGCTTATGATTGCTGCAAGTAGCTACTCCTACGTTGGCATATTCAAAGTCAAATCCCCCTCAATCCCCCTTTACAAAGGGAGAAGCTATAAAATCCCCCCTTTTGAAAGGGGGGTAGGGGGATTTCGCTGGAACCTGATCAAGTAGAACTACCCCCGTTCTTTTCTGCCCTCTTTTTTAGCATCCACGCCTGCCCCCAACGCAGCATTCTCTTCTTAAATCGTATACAGCATACAGCGCATATTCACACAACTATACAAAATAACATGACAATCTTGCATTAAAGCGATTTGGCACGGCCTATGCTTATGCCAAGTCATAGCATCTTTGAAACAACTGGACAGAGTAGACAAGGCAACGGCGCCTTCCAATTGACAGCACATTCTATTGGGGCGCCGTTTTGCGTTGCCCCGGCAGACATTCCCAAGGGACCCACGGATGGGTGGGTGAAAGGAGCAGTATCATGAGACAGATCGCAATTTACGGCAAAGGTGGCATCGGTAAGTCAACCACAACACAAAACACCGTGGCAGGACTTGCCTCTATCGGCAAGAAGGTCATGATTGTAGGCTGTGACCCCAAGGCAGACTCAACCCGTCTGATCCTGCATGCCAAGGCACAGAATACGGTTATGGACCTGGTGCGTGAACTGGGCACGGTTGAGGATCTTGAGCTGGAAGAGGTGATGAAGGTCGGCTACGGTGGTGTTAAGTGTGTTGAGTCCGGTGGTCCTGAGCCAGGCGTTGGCTGTGCAGGCCGTGGTGTTATTACCGCCATCAACTTCCTGGAAGAGAATGGTGCCTATACTGAAGATCTTGATTTTGTTTTCTATGATGTTCTGGGCGACGTTGTTTGCGGTGGTTTCGCCATGCCGATCCGTGAAGGTAAAGCGGAAGAGATCTATATCGTTACCTCTGGTGAAATGATGGCCATGTATGCTGCCAACAATATCTCCAAGGGTATTCTGAAGTATGCCTCTTCAGGCAAGGTCCGTCTGGGCGGCCTGATCTGTAACTCTCGTAACACTGACCGTGAAGATGAGCTGATCGAGGCACTGGCCAGAAAACTGGGCACCCAGATGATTTACTTTGTGCCCCGTGACAATCAGGTTCAACGTGCTGAGCTGCGCCGGATGACCGTTATCGAGTACTCCCCTGAGCATAAGCAGGCCCAGGAGTATCGCTCCTTGGCTCAAAAGATTAATGACAACAAGATGCTGGTGGTGCCTACTCCGCTGGAAATGGAAGAGCTGGAAGAGCTGCTGATGGAGTTCGGCATCATGGAAGTTGAAGATGAGACCATCGTCGGCAAGGTTGAAGGCGAAGCCTAATAAACAGACTAAGGTTCAGGATCAGGTTAAGGTTAAATACATAAATCAGCTCAGACTTGACCTTAACCTGAACCTGTAGCTACTGATAAGGAGCAAGATTATGTCAGACAAGATACGAAAAATAGAGGGTATCACCAAAGAATCCACCGAGGCGCTGATAGCTGAGACCCTGTCGGTGTATCCTGAAAAGGCTAAAAAGAAGCGTGCCCCGCATATCGGTGCTAACAATCAGGGCTCAGGTTCAGCCTGTGTCAAGTCCAACAAAAAGACAGTTCCCGGTGTCATGTCTGCCCGTGGTTGCGCCTATGCAGGTGCCAAAGGGGTGGTCTGGGGTCCGATCCGCGATATGGTACACGTTTCCCACGGTCCGGTGGGCTGCGGCTGGTATTCCTGGGGTACCCGACGCAACATGGTAAGCGGCATTGTTGGCGTTACCAGCTTTCCGATGCAGTTTACCTCTGATTTTCAGGAAAAGGATATCGTCTACGGTGGCGACAAAAAGCTGAAGACCTTGCTGGAAGAGGCACATGACCTGTTTCCGTTGGCAAAAGGGATCTCGGTGTTGTCCGAATGTCCGGTTGGTCTGATCGGTGACGACATCAACTCCGTAGCAAAAACCTCTGCCAAGGAGCTTGATCTGCCGATTATTCCTTGTAACTGCGAAGGTTTCCGTGGTGTTTCCCAGTCACTTGGCCACCACATCTCCAACGACACCATCCGTGACTATATTATCGGCACCCGTGAGTATGCCGAGCCTGAGTCACCCTATGATATCGCCCTGATCGGTGAATACAACATCGGCGGTGACGCCTGGTCAACCAAGCCGCTGTTGGAAGAGTGTGGGTTCAACGTTAAAGCGGTCTGGACCGGTGATGGTGAACTGGAAAAAATTGCCGCCACCCATACCGTAAAGCTGAACGTAATCCACTGCTACCGTTCAATGAACTATATGTGCAAGGTGATGGAAGAAAAATTCGGTATTCCCTGGATTGAGCTGAACTTCTTCGGCCCGACCAAGATCAAGGAAAGTCTGCGTAAGTTGGCTGAGCTGTTTGACGACACCATCAAGGAAAAGGTTGAAGCGGTAATCGCCAAGTATGATCCGATCATGCAAGGTATTGTCGAGCACTACAAGCCACGTCTGGACGGCAAAAAGGTAATGCTGCTGGTGGGTGGCCTCCGTCCACGCCACACCATCGGTGCCTATGAAGACCTTGGCATGGATTGCATCGGCTCTGGCTATGAATTTGCTCACACCGATGACTACGACCGTACCGCACCTGAAATGCCTGATGCTACGGTGGTATACGACGACCCATCGGAGTACGAGTTTGAAAAGTTTGCCGATGCCCTGAAGCCGGACCTGATCGGCTCCGGCATCAAGGAAAAATATGTCTTCCAGAAGATGGGCATTCCGTTCCGTCAGATGCACAGCTGGGACTACTCCGGCCCCTACCACGGCTATAAAGGCTTTGAAGTATTTGCCCGTGACGTGGATATGGCAATCAACAGCCCGACCTGGAAGCTGGTGCAGTCACCATTCTAACGCTGTCAAAACACGCACGATAACCACCTACAATGGCGGTGTTACGGATGAGTTTCCCGCCAAAGGAGATATACCATGTCAAACTTACTAGGACTCGAAGTAAAGAAGATCGTCGAGACCACACCCGAAGAAGTAGACCGGGTTCACAACTGGATAAACACTGAAGAATACCGGGAGAAAAACTTTGCCCGTCAGGCGCTGGTAATCAACCCGGCCCATGCCTGCCAACCGCTGGGCGCTCAGCTGGCTGCCCACGGCTTTGAAGGCACCCTGCCGTTTGTGCATGGCTCACAAGGTTGTGCTTCCTACTACCGCTCAACCCTTAACCGTCACTTCCGCGAACCTGCTCCGGCAGTATCAGACGCGATGACCGAGGACGGTGCAGTGTTCGGCGGCCAGAACAACCTGCACGAAGGCCTGGAAAATGCCGTTGCTCTGTACAAGCCCAAGATGATTGCCGTCTTTACCTCCTGCATGCCGGAGGTTATCGGCGATGACTTGACCGCCTTCATCAAAAACGCCCGTCAAAAAGGTCATGTACCCAAAGATATGCCGGTACCGTTTGCTAACACCCCCAGCTTCAACGGCACCCATATCCACGGTTATGACTCAATGCTGGTGTCGGTTCTTCAGAATCTTACAGAAGGAAAACAGATCGAAGGGCGCTGCACCGGCAAGCTGAATCTGATCGCAGGCTGTGACTTCAATACCGGTGACTACCGTGAATACAAGCGGATTCTGAAAGAGTTCGGTATCCCTCACACGGTTCTGGCAGACATCAGCGACAGCTTTGATTCGCCTTGTGATGGTCACTACCATATTTACGCCGGTGGCACCAAACTGGAGGATGCTGCAGACTCCATCAACGGCAAGGCAACGATAACCCTGGGGCCATATGCAACACCCAAGACCTTCAGCTTTATCAAGGACAACTACTCAGGCAAGCATGTCAGCATGCCGATGCCGATGGGTATTGAAAAGACCGACGCCTTTATCATGAAAGTGGCTGAACTGTTCGGCAAGGAAGTGCCTGCTTCACTGAAAAACGAGCGTGGTCGTGCTGTAGATGCCATCACTGATGCACATCAGTATATTCATGGCAAGAAGTTTGCCGTCTACGGTGATCCGGACTACCTGCTGGGCTATGTCTCCTTCCTGCTGGAAATGGGTGCCCATCCGCATCACATACTTTGCAGCCGTGGTTCCAAGAAGCTTGAAAAAGAGCTGCAGGCGCTTCTTGACGGTTCCGAGTTTGGCAAAGGCTGCAAGATTTACATGAACAAAGATCTCTGGCATCTGCGCTCACTGCTGATGACCGATCCGGTCGATGCCATCATCGGTGACAGCCACGGCAAGTTTGCCGCCCGTGATGCCAAGATCCCGCTGTTCCGCTTCGGCTTCCCGATCTTTGACCGGGTTAACAAGCATCGCTACCCGATCATCGGTTATCAGGGTGCCGTCAACATGCTGACCGAAATCTGCAACAAGTTTATCGATATCAAGGATGAGACCTGTGAAGATCGTGACTTTGAGTTGATGCGGTAGCAGGAACTGGTATTGGTTTTAGCTGGGTTGCCCCTGGATTAAGGTTAAGACTGACTCTCTTACATCCACGGGCAACCAGCCATGATCAACATTTAAACAGAACGGGCGTCCCGGAAAACCGGGACGCCCGTTCTGTTTAGTGGCCTTCTACGTGGTGCTATACCACAGTGCTGAAGCTACCCGGAGGACGATTGTCGGGGGTACTTCCTGAATTACCACCGTTGGAACTGTCACCATTGCTGTTGTCTGTGCTGTTCTTGGTGTCTTCAGGCTTGTTCTCAGTTCCGGCAGCCATCTGCAATGCCTGTTGCGAGATGGTCACCGTATCGGTCTGAGCTGCCTTGGATGGTTTCAGGGCATCCTGATTCCCTTGCTGAATTGCCCCTGATTGTGTCTCTGTTGTCTTTGCTGACGGATTTACATACGGACTGTTGGTTGCTAAACTGTTGGGCGATACCTGACTGATTGACATGATAACCACCTCCTTCTTAAGCTGCGGTTAATGCTGATTTAGTTGCGCTGACACTTGATTGGGCGCTCTCTAGCATCTGGCGATCTGTCGGTGAAAGATCAAGTGGCGGCGGTACGATCATTCTTAAAATCTCACGATACAACGCTGGTGAAGATTCTTTCAGAGCACTCAGCTCTTCACTGTTACCCATAAACGGTGGATATTTCTTACCTGCAGCAACATAAGCATTGCCTTCTTTTTCAGCAGACTGTGTTTGGTCTGTTACAGCCAGATTTTTCTGTTCTTCAGTATTGTCCACCGGCTTGTTCAGCGCCTTGCTCATGTCCAGAGCGGTAGCGGAAAGTTCCACGGTATCTTGTGAAGATTGTGCCTGATTTTGTTCAGAAACAGTGGACTTATCTGCCTGAACCGGTTGTGACACTTGTGGAGTTGCAACCTCTGCCACGACCGTTACCGGGGCTGTATCAGAAGATACGGATGTCATATTTGGCGACACTGGAGCAACCATGATGCTCTCTCCGTACAGCGTGGTGAGTTACTTGACTACGATCTAATTCTATTCTTTTAGTTATCAAAAAACAATCTGTTTTTGTGCTGTAACCCACTGTAGCCGCTACAGAACGCCCAGCTTTTCGGCAGTCGTTCAGCTGCATGGACAGATCAACGGCACCGTCAGTTAAAAAAGCGTACACAGCTGGCAAACCAAACAAAACTATACAGCAATAACAGGTACTTGACTTGTTGGCACGACCGGTGCATATCACGGGTACAGGCAGCAATGATGCCGCCTGTTGGGAGGCAGCAATGGCAAAACCTGATTGGTACGATACTGACAATTGCGAGACCCATGATAAGGGTGCTCCAAAGTTCTGTAAAAAGTCTGAACCGGGTGAAGGGACTGAACGTTCCTGCGCCTATGATGGTGCCCGGGTGGTGCTGATGCCGGTGACCGACGCGATTCACCTGGTGCATGGTCCGATCGCCTGTGCTGGCAACTCCTGGGATAACCGGGGGGCACGTTCATCAAATTCACAGCTGTACCGCCGTGGCTTTACCACCGAAATGTTGGAAAATGATGTGATCTTTGGTGGCGAAAAGAAACTGTACAAGGCGATCATTGATCTGGCCGGTCGCTATCCTGAAGCCAAGGGGATGTTCGTCTACGCCACCTGCGTCACCGCCATGACCGGTGATGATATTGAATCGGTCTGCAAGGCTGCCCAGGAAAAGGTCAGCATCCCGCTGGTACCGGTCAACACCCCCGGCTTTATCGGTGACAAGAACATCGGCAACCGCCTGGCTGGTGAGATCCTGTTCAAACAGGTGATCGGCACGGCTGAGCCACCAGTTCTGGGTGAATATCCGATCAACCTGATCGGTGAATACAACATTGCCGGTGACCTGTGGGGCATGCTGCCACTGTTTGACCGGTTGGGTATCCAGATCCTCTCCTGCTTTTCCGGCGATGCCAAATTTGAGGAGCTGCGCTACGCCCATCGGGCCAAACTGAACATCATTATCTGCTCCAAAAGCCTGACCAATCTGGCCAAGAAGATGCAAAAGACCTACGGCATGCCGTACCTGGAAGAATCATTCTACGGCCTGACTGACATTGCCAAGGCGCTGCGCAACATCGCCATTGCACTGGATGACGCGGTCAACGGCCTTGAAAAACGGATCATGCAGGATCGGGTGGAGCAGTTGCTGGAAGAAGAAGAGGCAAAATGCCGCGAGCGGCTGGCACCCTACCGCGCCCGACTGGAAGGCAAACGGGCTGTGCTGTTCACCGGCGGGGTCAAGACCTGGTCCATGGTCAATGCCCTGCGTGAGCTGGGGGTAGAGATCCTGGCTGCCGGTACCCAGAACTCAACCCTGGAAGATTTCTACCGGATGAAGGCCTTGATGCACAAGGATGCCAAGATCATTGAAGACACCTCCACTGCCGGTCTGCTGGGGGTGATGAAAGAAAAGATGCCGGACCTGATCGTAGCCGGCGGCAAGACCAAGTTTCTGGCTTTAAAGACCAAGACCCCGTTCCTTGACATCAACCATGGACGCTCCCATCCCTATGCCGGTTACGAGGGAATGGTGACCTTTGCCAAGCAGCTTGATCTGACCGTTAACAACCCGATCTGGCCGTTGCTTAACAGCCCTTCGCCGTGGGAGGATGGATATGATGCCTCAGTAGGGGCGTATGGCCATACGCCCCTACAACATGCCAAGGTATTATTGGCAGAAGATCTGGCTGCATCGCGGGTGGCAGTACCGAAAAAGGCTGCCACGGTCAACCCGCAGAAGAACTCCCCGGCACTGGGGGCAACCCTGGCTTATCTGGGGATTGATCAGATGCTGGGCCTGCTGCACGGTGCCCAAGGCTGTTCCACCTTTATCCGGTTGCAGCTCTCCAGGCACTTTAAGGAATCCATCGCCCTGAATGCCACGGCCATGAGCGAAGACAGCGCCATCTTTGGCGGCTGGGAAAACCTGAAAAAAGGGATCGGCCGGGTGATTGAGAAGTTTGGTCCCAAGGTGGTGGGGGTGATGACCTCCGGCCTGACCGAGACCATGGGGGATGATGTTCGCTCTGCCATCCACCAATTCCGTGTGGAACACCCGGAGCATGACCAGGTGCCGATTATCTGGGCATCCACCCCGGATTACTGCGGCTCGCTGCAGGAAGGCTATGCCAACACCGTAGAGGCGATTCTGGCCACCCTGCCGGAAGCTGGTGAGAGCATCCCAGGCCAGGTCAACCTGGTGCCAGGGGCACAACTGACACCGGCGGATGTTGAAGAGCTGAAAGAGCTGATCGAATCATTCGGCCTGAGCGTACTCTGTGTTCCAGACATCGCCAATGCCCTGGATGGTCATATTGATGCCGATGTTTCGCCCCTTTCCACCGGCGGGATCAGCGTCGAGAAGATCAAGCAGGCCGGACGCAGTATCGCCACTCTGTATGTGGGTGATTCACTGGCCAAGGCAGCCAGCCAGTTGGAAGAGCGGCTGGGCATACCGGCCTACGGCTTTACCTCCCTGACCGGCATGGCCGAGACTGACCGCTTTATGGCAACCCTGTCAGTCATCAGTGGCAACGCAATACCGGAGAAACAGCAGCGCTGGCGTTCACGTCTTGCTGATGCGCTGGTGGATTCGCACTACCAATTCGGCAACAAAAAGGTTGCCATTGCCCTTGAGGCCGACCACCTGAAAGGAATGACCCGCTTTCTGGCAGGTATGGGGTGCGAAATTCAGGCTGCCCTGGCAGCCACCCGTACCCGAGGTTTGGACAGTCTGCCCTGCGACAACATCTTTGTGGGGGATCTTGAAGACCTGGAAACCGCTGCCATTGGTGCAGACCTGCTGGTTGCCAACAGTAACGGCAGACAGGCAGCAGCCAAACTGAAGATCGGCGCCCATTTAAGAACCGGCCTGCCGGTGTTTGACCGGTTGGGGGCGCACCAGAAGATGTGGGTCGGCTATCGAGGAACGCTGAATCTGGTGTTTGAGGTGGCGAACCTGTTCCAGGCCAACGCCAAGGATGCCCAGAAACTGGCGCATAACTGACACATTTATTTGTTGCCGGGAGCCTGACGGGTTAAAATAACAGAAGAAGGCCGCGTTATCCGATAACGCGGCCTTCTTCTGTTTTTGGTGCAGAATACCCGCAGGTGGCAGCGGTTTCTTGTTGCCAGCCTCTGGCTGTGTATTATATAAATATCTGATACATTGATTATACCAATGCTGCGTCAGCCGAAGCAGTCATGTTGTCTCGAATGTTCGAAACCCCCATTGTTTTTACTGTGTAGTTTGTCAGTGTCAGGGGTACCCATGCAGCAGTCCTATACCATTGAGGATGAACTCAATCGAGCTAATCGAGCCCTGCAGCTGCTTTCTGCCAGCAACAGAACGTTACTTCGTGTAAGTGATGAATCGGCCTTGCTCTATGATGTCTGCAGGATAACGACAGAGATCGGTGGATACTCCCTCGGTTGGATCGGCTATAAAAGATCTGATGCCGCCAAATCCATTCGGCCTGTTGCCTATTCCGGTTATGAAGAGGGTTTTCTCTCTTCCGCCGAAATGTCCTGGGCCGATTGTGATCGTGGTCATAGTGCCATGAGTACCGCTATCCGCACCGGAACGACCCAGCTGAGACTGGATATTCTGAATGACCCTCAGCTTGCCCATTGGCATCAGGATGCCCGGCAAAGAAATTACCGTTCCGCGATAGCCCTTCCCCTTCTGGTAAACGGAGAAACAATCGGTGCCATAGCGATTTACGCACCTGAACCCAACGCCTTTAATCTGCAGGAAATCAAACTGCTGGAAGAGCTTGCCAGCGATCTTTCCTTCGGGATCGAGACCATTCGTCTGCGTGCGGCCCATGAACAAGCCAATGCACGTATTCACCGTCTGGCATTTTTTGACAGCCTGACCGGCTTGCCCAATCGAAATCACCTCTCCGATCTCCTTGCCGATTCCCTCTCTGTGGCCAAAGAACATAACAACCAACTTGCCTTGATGTTACTTGATCTTGACTACATCCGCGAGATTAACGAGACCTACGGGCATGAAACCGGTGACAGGATTCTGGTGCAGGTCGCACAAAAACTGCTTGAATTGGCCGGAGACAGCTGCATTGTTACCCGGTTTGGTGGTGACGATTTTGTTGTTGTCTGCAACCAGAATGCGCCAACCAAAGCCAGTAACCTTGCGACACATATCCTTACCGCCATCAAACAGCCGTTTCTGCTTGATGCGCAAACATTTTCAATTGGGGGCAGCATCGGCATTGCCTTCTATCCAGGTGATGCCAACAATCCTACAGACCTGCTATCCCGGGCCGATCTGGCGATGTCGAAGGCCAAGGAGGCCGGAGGCGGTTACCGTTTTTACAAAAGCAGCATGAGCCATACGTTGACCAGAAAGCTGGAGCTTGTACAACGCCTGGAATCTGCGCTGCCGGAAGGAAACCTGCAGCTCTATTATCAACCCAAGGTAGAACTGTACGCAGGCATGCTGGTCGGAGCCGAGGCACTGCTTCGCTGGAACGACCCGCAGCTTGGCTCGGTAAGCCCGGCTGAGTTCATACCGGTTGCGGAAGGCCGGGGGTTAATGCCGCAGATAGGCGAGTGGGTGCTCAGAACTGCGTGTCAACATATCAAACGTTGGAAGAATCAGGGCTTGAGTTGCCGGGGAAAAATTGCCGTAAACGTTTCTGCCCGGCAATTTAGTGATCCTTACTTTCTGGAGCGGGTAGCACGGGTGCTGGAAGAGACCGGCGTATCGCCATTTTGCATAGAACTGGAGCTGACTGAAAGTTGTCTTATGAATGATCCTGAACGGATGTCGGAGATCATGACGACACTGAAAGGGATGGGATTCAGTATCGCGATTGATGACTTCGGAACCGGATACTCTTCGCTTGCCTATCTGAAACGGTTCCCGATTGATACCCTGAAGATTGACCAGACCTTTGTAAGAAATATGCTTGAAGACAATAATGATAGAGCAATTATTTCCACTATTCTGGCCATTGCCCAGCAGATGGGGCTGGCCACTGTGGTGGAGGGGGTTGAGACGGAAGAACAACGCCAGACGCTTCAACGGCTTGGTTGTGTGCTGGCCCAGGGCTATTATTTCAGTCGACCTGAACCGGTGGATATCTTTACTGAAAATCGTTTGAAAAAGCCTTGCTTGCTTACCTCAACTTTGTCACATTCAAAGTCAAACCCCTCTCAATCCCCCTTTACAAAGGGGGAAGTCATACCCCTCCAAACTCTGTCAAAAAAATACGGGCCTTGAATGGCACCTTACCCTGCTGCAGCTTCAGGTTAGTCCGTTCCGGGATGGCCAGGGTGGCAAAGTAGCTGCGCCAGAGAGCCTGAAACTGTGCTTCTTCTGGCGTAACATCAGGTCGGGCTGTCACCTCCATCGGCAGCAGCAACCACTCCTTCTTTTCAGCATCGTACAGAATCCCCTCGCCATGGCGCTGGTCGTGAATCACCCACTGCTGGTCACTGAACCGCTCGGCAAAATGTGCTCCGATCAGCAACAATATCCGGTGGTCCGGCGCAATAGAGGCATAGTACAGCCCACCCTGCAGCTGCTGAAACCTGATAAAGCCCAGATAGCGGTGCGCCTCTCGCCCCACCTGCTGTGACAGCTTCCAGATCGGTGCCACTGCCGGGTGGGCCAGCATCCCGTCAATCCTCCTGCCTTGATCAGCTTCCAACAACAAGTAGTTATAGATCAGCAGTTCCTGTTGGGGGTGGTCAGCCAGCAGGCAGCGCCGCAGCAGTTTGAGTGAGTTGCCGGAAAGACGCTTGGTCAGACGTTGCCAGAACGCCTCTGCCACAGCCTGATCAGTGGCAATGCAGATCTCGCTGTTGAACAGACCTTGCTGCTCAAGCAGGGTGGCACTGATCCGCTCTACATCAGCCCGTTCTGGCAATAGCCGGGCATAGAGAGTCAGCAGACCGGCCAGACTACCGTCATAGCTGTAGCAACCGGACATCACAGTTCCCCCGTAATCAGGCTGGCGGTTTCATCAACTGACGGTTGTTCCAGAGCCAGACTCAACTGGACAGGGCGCTTCTGCTTCGGCCCATCCACCAGCCTGCTGCGCAGGGCACTGCTCTCAAGTCCGCTCTCTCCGGCATAGCGGCCACGGGCGGTGATGAAATAGCGGGCACGTTTCATGACAACCCCCAGGCTGGCCAGATCGTCAATCCCCAGGTGTCCCTGCCGCCGTGCCCGGATGATCCGCTGGGCAGAACGAACACCGATCCCCGGCACCCGCAGCAGTTCCTCATAACTGGCACGGTTGATCTCCAGCGGAAACAGCTCCAGGTGGCGCAGAGCCCAACCGGTCTTGGGATCAAGCTCACTGTCCAGGTTGGGGGAGGCCTCATCCAGCAGTTCATGGGCCGAGAAACCATAGTAACGCAGCAGCCAGTCTGCCTGATACAGGCGATGCTCACGCCGCAGCGGCGCCTCGGGCCGGGCAGGCAGGCGGCTGTCAGTCACCGTGGGGATAAAGGCGGAGTAGTAGACCCGTTTCAGATCAAGCCGCTGGTAGAGCTGTTCCGACAGGGTCACGATCTGGCGATCAGATTCACCGGTGGCCCCCACAATCAGCTGGGTACTCTGACCTGCCGGTGCAAAGCGTGGCACCTTACGGGACTGCTTCCGCTCGGCTCGGTTGGTTACGATCAGGCTGCTGACCTGACGCATCGGCCCCACTACGCTGTCGCGGGTTTTATCCGGTGCCAGCAGGGCCAGACTTTCACGGGTGGGCAGTTCCAGATTGACGCTGACCCGATCCGCCCATAAACCGGCCTGCTGCACCAGTTGCGGATCAGCCCCAGGCACCAGCTTCAGGTGGATGTAGCCGTTAAAACGGTACTGCTCCCGCAGGGTACGTACCGCCTGAATCAGCAGCTCCATGGTGTAGTCGGCAGAACGGACCACGCCGGTGCTGAGGAACAGCCCTTCAATGTAGTTGCGGCGGTAAAAGCCGATGGTCAGCTCGGCAACTTCAGCCGGAGAAAGCGCCACACGTTGTACGTCGTTGCTGCGACGGTTGATACAGTAGGCGCAGTCGTAGATGCAGCGGTTGGTCATCAGGATCTTGAGCAGGGAGACACAGCGGCCATCACTGGTCCAGGTGTGGCAGATACCGCAGGATGCAGCAGAACCGACCCCACCGTTGCTGTTAGCACGGGAGCTACCGCTGGAAGAGCAAGAGACATCGTACTTTGCCCCGTCTGCCAGTATTTTCAGCCTGTCCATCAGGTCGGTTGCCACGGCAAGAGTCTCCTGAAATAATCAACTGACTATAACTGTATCAATTGAAGCGGACACAGATTAAGCCATCGTTCCCTTCGACTCCGCTCAGGGAACAAGCGTTGGCTGAGCGGAGTCGAAGCCAGAAGCGCAATGTAATACCGTGAGAAGTATATCATGACTCTGTGTCAAGATATGTCAGTATGGAAGCGTCTCCGGCCATGCATATTCCAATTGTTGTCACGGTATTTCAGAGTATACTGATTACATTCAAAAAAACAGCTACGGAAGGAGCACGTTCATGAAACTTTTCTCACCGTATAAATTGGGGACCACTGAACTGCA
>Ga0209373_10003723_pt1 | contig 13800 bp, 12 predicted proteins | sample Higcelweek5metaG_FD_187173 | JGI IMG/M metagenome (GOLD analysis project Ga0209373, IMG submission 187173) | Freshwater pond sediment microbial communities from the University of Edinburgh, under environmental carbon perturbations - High... | ecosystem: Environmental > Aquatic > Freshwater >...
GATGAGTCAGAAACAGAACCTCTCAACCTTTGCCCGATAAAATTTAAGGAGATTTTGAATTATGGCTTCGGAAGACCCCAAATTTTCTGGTGTTGTTTTTATCAATGATTTTCTTAAAATTGACGATCGAGCCAAAAAAAATTACCCAAACCCCAATAAGATTCACGGCGACTGGCTCTATTCCCTGTTTTCTACTTTTATTCGCCCTTTCATCAAAGAGAACGCTCCCTTTGATGGTGAGGACATCAGCAACGGTCTGAATCGATTCTCTTTTTACACCGATTTCAAATTGCCGTTTGATACGTCGGGATGGGCGTTCGCCTATCATCGCGATGAGCCTTTCTCGAAGTACCTCGCAGATCGGCTTCACCAGTTTGATGGGAAGCTGCTGATTGGCTTCGAACTCTCTCCGCTTTTACTGAATGCCATTGAGCGGGCCGGCCTCTCTTACATAGATTTGGGAATCCATTCGATTCGATTCTTGCCAGACTATGTTTTTGGCGTCCGTACGAATGTTCCGCTGTTTCAGGAAAGAATTTCCTCTTTTATCGTTCCCTATGATGAAATTATTAGCCACGTTGCTGTTTCGAAAGGTCGAAGCGCCCGTGTCTGTCGGAATCAGGTCATTGATCCTGGGTCTGCCATCTTTCTGGGGCAGATCTCAATCGATTCTTCGCTGATCAGTAACCATAAGATGACGTCTCAAAAGGAAATATTGGATCTTATCTGTGAGTTGCGGGCGAGTTTCCCCCAGATTTACTACAAGTTCCATCCTCATTGTGAGAAGAGAGAAGAGATAGAAGAACAGCTGACTAAAAATGATGTGAAGGTTGTTGATCAAAATATTTACGATATATTCAATAATAAAAATGTCAACCTGTTCGCCTCCTTCTCTTCTGGATCTCTGACGGAAGCGAATCTTTTCGGCTGTAACACTATCCGTCTCAGCGAAGCGCCTTCACCCTATGTGGTGAGTTTCGATGGCGTTCCGGATCATTTGCGTTCCAAGCATTATATCCCGATCCAGAGTACCATCCTGAGAATGGAATTCTGGCGGTATTTGTTGACGGGAGAAGAATTTGTTTCGTCGCAAGCTGTGTTCCAATCTTTTGAACCAATGAAATTTATGCTGAACCAGAAGTGGGGACGTTGATGAAGCCGATAGTTTTATACGATATGACGCGGATCATTACCCGTCGGATGGCAGCGACGCCAACCGGGATCGATCGCGTTGATATTCGCTATGCGGTGGAGCTTCTTCACTCAGATCAGGTTGAGGTTGCCTTCCTGCGCCAGGACGGATCCAAGCTTGTTCTGCTGGATAAGCAAAGCACCGAGGATTTCCTGATCTGCATGAACACGCGTTGGACTCAAGGTAGCAGTGACCCTGCGCCGGTTCCTCCCGCTGATGCCGAATAGTTGCGAGGTGCATAATGCTTGATTTTGAGGTTATTGTTCACGGAAATCCTGTAAAAAAAATAAATTTTGTTGCCGTTCCTCTTGAGAATAGAGAGTTTATTAAAACAGTTTTTGCTGATTTTAAGGTGAAATTCTTATCGCTTAAAGTTCTTGCTGAAAAAAGCGAAGAAATATTTGAGGAGAAGGGCGTCCTTTTCGCGATTTATCATAAATTTCTTACAAAAGAAGTTAAGTCTTGGTTCGATGCACACATGTTTTATTCATGTGGCTTTAAATGTGAAGAGATGAACTCTGTTTCATACTTTGCGTTTACGAATCGCTATGACAATGATTCTGTTTTTTCAGAGGAAGTCTGTTTTAGTCACACTCCCAGTAACCTGTTGGACTTTTCTGAATTCTTGTCCTCTCGTGTTAAAAGCATGGGGAGTTCCGGCGCTTATTACGATATCGCCGGTGATGAAAAGAATGTAACAGTTCTGTCGAAAAATTTTAAATTCAATGATGACTTCTTTTCGAAGCAAAGTGCCCTTGCAGGTAAGGGTGTGAAGATTCTTGTTTCTTATGACAAGAATTTTGAAAAAATTAAAGGCAATTTTGACTATGTGTTGACCCCAGCCCTTTCTTTCCTGACCATTCAGAATTGCTCTAACGTTTTTGTCTTTCGCCTGAAAGACATTTTCTCGAACAATTTCGGCAGCGCTCGAGTCACGTTTGTTTCTGACCGAAACGGCAAAACCCACTTTGAGACCTTGTCTGGCGACGGCTTGCAGAAAGCGATCGCGAAAGTCACTTTGCCCTACTCAAAAGAAACTGGCGTTATCTCGCTAAGAGATTTCTTTGTTACAAATAAAAATGAAGGGCAAGTCGAACCCCTTCCCAATTTCCATGTCGAAACGGTTTCGCATTTTTATTCAGAAAATGCGTCTGTGAAGAAATTGTGCAGCCGTCCTCTGATTGATTTTTTAAATCAAAATCGGGACAGGGATGTTCTTTACCTTAATACGTCACATCATGGCATCTCCAATCGTGATGGCTATGAAGTCCTGAAAGACGTTTTCGGCGTTCGTTTTGCTTTTTACATTCATGATTTGATCCCGATCGAGTGGCCGGAATATGTCCGCGCCCAAGGCTATGATGACCATGTCAAGCGGATGCATGTTGTGTCCGACTATGCTGATCTGGTGATCGTTAACTCTCATTACACCAAGCAGTGCTTTGAGAATTGGTGCCTGAAAAATGCAAAGAAGCCTCCGACGACCGATGTGGCCTTTATCGGTGTTGAGGAAAAGTTCCTTGCCAAAAAAGATGAGGCTTTTAAAAATAAGCTCTATAGCATTATCGATAAGTCTTACTTTGTCTGCATCGGCACGATAGAGCCGAGAAAGAACCATCTGTTATTGCTTCAGGTTTGGCGTGACTTTGTTCAGAGAGGTCTAACCCCGCCCAACCTTGTTCTGATTGGCAAGCGGGGCTGGGAAAACCAGAACGTCTTCAATTTTATCGATCAATGTCACGACATAAAGCCGTTTGTTGTCGAGATGAATGGCCTGAATGATGACGCTCTTGAACGGATTGTCCGTGGAGCGAAGGCATTGCTCTTCCCCTCTTTTACCGAAGGATGGGGGATGCCTTTGGTGGAGGCCCAGTCTCTAGGGACGCCAGTCATCTGCTCCGATATTGATGTCTTCCGTGAAGCCAGCTCTGGGCGGGCCACTTTTATCAATCCCTTGGATGCCCTGTCGTGGCGTGACGCGATTGAAGATTTTGCCAAGCCGGAAAGCCAAAGCCGTCAGGCGGCATTGGAGCGTTTGGCTGATTTTGTTCCGCCGGATTGGGAAAGCCATTTCCGCGTCTTTTACGCCTCTCTCAAACAGACCCTCGGCGGGTGACGGAGAGCAAGCGGAGGGGTTTCCCCCCGGCGATGTGACGGAAGCAGCCCGGGCTTGAGTGTCGGGCTGTCGTCAGCCGGGAGTGAGCAGAGCCTCTGCGGCGGCCCGGGCGGAGTCCGTGATGGTTTCTCCCGCCAGCATCCGCGCAATCTCTTCGCGCCGGGCCTCGGCCGAGAGGGACTCGATTCCGGTAACGGTGGTGGTGGCCTGACTGTGTTTGGCGACACGGAAATGATGGGTTCCGCGGGCCGCGACCTGGGGCGAATGCGTTACTACCAGAACCTGAAGATCGGTTGCCAGCCGGGCCAGTCGCTCGCCGACCGCCGCCGCAACTGCGCCGCCAATACCGGCATCGACTTCATCGAAAACGATGGTGCCGGTCGGAGCCCCCCGCGAGAGCACCACCTTCAAAGCGAGCATGAAGCGGGCCAGTTCGCCGCCTGAGGCGATGCGGGCGAGGGGGCCGGGCGGGCTGCCGGGGTTGGTAGCAACCGTGAAACTGACGTCATCGATCCCGTCTGGTCCCCAGTTCGGGGCGTCCTGCGCAACCACCAGCGTCCGGAATCGGGCTTTTTCCAGCTTGAGCGGCGGCAATTCGCCGGCAACCGCTTTGTCGAGTGCCCGTGCGGCTTTGGTTCGGGCTTTCGATAAAGCGTGAGCCTGGGCGAGATAGCTGGCCTGGGCTGTTTCGGTGGCCGTGGCCAGGCGGGCGAGGCGGCTGCCATCCTCTTCGAGTTGTTCCAGCCGGCGGCTAAGGCGCTGGTGCAGATCGGGCAGATCTTCGACCGTGAGATCATGGCGCCGGGCTGCGGCCCGCAGGGCAAACAGGCGTTCCTCGACGCTTTCCAGCCGGCTCGGGTCAAGATCGAGGCTGGCTGAGGCGCGTTCCAGGGCGGCCATGGCCTCTGCCGTTTCGATTTCGGCGCGATCGAGGGCGGCAATGGCGGGATCCAGTCGCCCGTCTGCCTGTTCGGCCACCCGCTCCAAGGCCCGTCGGGCGGCTCGCAGACTGGCTTCAACCTCGCCATTACGCACGAACGCGCTCTGGGCGGCATTCATCGCCTCGACCAATTTTTCCCCCTGCATCAACAGGGCGCGATCCCGAGCCAGTTCGGCCTCTTCGCCGGGGCGAGGGTCCAGGCGGGCAAGATCTTCGACGGTCGCGCGCAGATGGTCCTCTTCGACCCGGGCCTGACGCTGGATTTCCTCGGCTTCGGCCTGGGCGGTGCGGGCAGCGCGCCATTCCTCCCAGGCGGCGGTGACGTCGGCGCGGGCGCGGCCCAGCCCGGCAAAGGCATCGAGAACCCCGAGGTGGGTGGCCGGATCGAGCAGGAAGTGGCTTTCGAATTGGCCATGGATTTCGACCATCTGGCCGGCAACCCGACGCAGCAAGGCCAGACTGACCGGCTGATCATTGAGATAGGCGCGGGAGCGGCCGTCGGCGGTCAGCACCCGGCGCAACAGTAATGCCCCCTCCTCGCCACCGCCTAATCCCTGCTCGGCGAGGAACAGACGGGCGGGATGGTCGGGGGGGAGATCGAAGGCGGCGATCACCGAGCCTTGGGTCGCACCATGGCGGACCAGACCGGACTCTGCCCGGGCGCCGAGGGCCAAGGCGAGGGAATCGAGCAGGATCGACTTGCCCGCCCCGGTCTCACCGGTGAAGACCGACAGGCCGGGGGCCAGGGTAAGATCCAACCGCTCGATCAGGACAATGTCGCGGATGGCAAGGGAGGCCAGCATCGGCCTACCAGAACTTGGCCCAGTTGAACCAGCCCCCGCTGGTCCGGGCCGGATCGTCGGGGGTGGAGGGCGGCGGCGGCGCCTTGGTCGGACGGTTGGACCAGAAATTATACCAGGAAGGCGCCTCGCGGCGACGCGACGGATCGTCATCGCCGCTGGCCGCGATGGCGTAACTGTCCTGGTACCAGTCCGAGCCGGGGAAATTGTGGCCGAGCACGGCAGCGACTCGCTGGGATTCGCTCTCAATGCCGAGAATGGTGTAGATTTCTACCATTCGGTGCAGGGCTTCGGGGACATGGCTGGTGGTCTGATATTGTTCGGTCACCAGCTTGAAACGGTTGAGCGCGGCAAGATATTGGCGGTTTTCAAGGTAATAGCGGCCGATCGCCATTTCCTTGCCGGCCATATGGTCACGGGCGAGATCGATTTTCAGCCGGGCGTCACGGGCATAGACGCTGTTCGGGAAGCGGTCGACCACCTCCTGAAGCCCCTTCATCGCCTGTTCGGTCATTTTCTGATCGCGGCCGACGTCGGTAATCTGCTCGTAAGAGCACAAGGCCTTGATGTAATAGGCGTAGGCGGCGTCTTTATTGCCGGGATGGAGCTGAATGAAGCGATCAAGTGCAGGAAGAGCATCGTCATATTTGTTGCGCTCATAGAGAGCGTAGGCCGACATCAACTGAGCTTTGGTGGCCCAGGCGGAATAGGGATGCTGGCGATCCACTTCATCAAACTGTTTGGCGGCCCTTTGGTATTCGCCCTTGTCCATGAAGTCCATGGCGCTGTTGTAGAGTTCCTCGACCGGCTTCTCGACATACTCCTCCTTTTTTTCGGCGCAACCAACCAGGGCGATCAGCAGGCCAAGCCCGATCGCGGCGGAGAGCGGTCGGCCGAAGGAGCGCGCGGGCAGAACGGAGGCGGGAACGGGGCGCATGGAGTCTCGGCGGTGAGGGGAAAACGCGGTGGCGAACTATAGCATGTCCGCGCCCTGGGGGAAGAGTAAGGGGATAAGAGGTTGATTTTGTGGGAAATTGCGGGGCTGCCGCCCCGGTCCCCGCTTGGGGGCAGGCCCCCAAACCCCCCTTCTTTTCGAAAAGAAAGGGGGTTTGGGGCTTTGCCCCAATCGGGTTCGGGCGGAAGCCCGACCCTCACGGCAGGAATTGCTCGGCGATGATCCGTTCTTCCAGATTATGTTCGGGGTCGAACAGCAATTCGAGACCGGTTTCGCGATCCTGGTGAACCTCGACTTCGATCACGTCCCGAACCTCGGTGAAATCAGCGACGGCGCTGACCGGACGTTTGCCGGCTTCGAGGATCTCGAAGCGAACATGAGCCGCCTGCGGCAGCAAGGCCCCGCGCCAGCGGCGGGGGCGGAAGGCCGAGATTGGGGTCAAAGCATTGATCCCCGCCCCGAGAGGCAGGATCGGGCCATGGGCGGACAGGTTATAGGCAGTGCTGCCGGCCGGGGTCGAGATCAAGATGCCGTCGCAAATCAGCTGGTTGAGGCGGATTTTGCCATCGACCTGGATTTTCAGTTTGGCCGCCTGACGACTCTGGCGCAGCAGCGACACCTCGTTGATCGCTAGCGCGTCGGTTTCACTGCCATCAGCGGCGCGGGCCCGCATCCGGAGCGGATGCAGCACCACCGATTCCGCGCGATCAAGCCGGGCGGGCAGATCTGCCGTCCGGTAGCGGTTCATCAAAAAGCCGATACTGCCGCGATTCATCCCATAAATCGGCAGATGGAGAGCCCGGAAGCGGTGCAGGGTTTCCAGCATGAAACCATCGCCGCCCAGGGCGACGATCACAGACGCCCGATCCGGCGTGACATGGGGATAAAGCCGGCACAGATCGGACAAAGCCGCCTGCGCACGCACGCTGGCGGCGGCAACGAAGGCGATCGAGGAAAAGCTCATCGACGGTTTCTGGCTCCCACACTAAGGACAGTATAAACTGAAGGCACCGTATGCTGCCACGGCCACGGGGGGGAGGGATTACATCATGCGCCGCTTTCTAGCTGCCGTCTTGATCGCTGGGATGACAAATTCGTTTCCGGCTTGGGCCGCCGATTTATATCAGGTTTCTATCCTCGACGCGCTGATGCAGGGCGTCTATGACGGTCAGGTCACTTTGGGCCAACTGGCCCGCGAAGGCGATCTCGGCCTGGGCACCACCAACGGCCTTGATGGCGAGTTGGTGGTGATCGATGGATCCTTCTATCGTGTCAGCGTCGATGGTAGCGTTATCCCGTTGCCGCCGGAAACCCGAACTCCCTTCGCCATGGTCACCCGTTTCGTCCCCACCGTCACCGCCACGGTACCGCCCGGGCTTGATCTCGCCGGACTCGATGCCTGGCTAGCCCAGCAACTGCCGCCTGCCAATCATATCCAGGCGGTCCGGATCGACGGCCGGTTCGCCCGCCTCAAACTGCGCTCGGTGCCGCGTCAGACCCCGCCTTATCCGCCGCTGACCACCGCTTTGACCCAGCAGGCCCTGTTCGAAGCGCAGGATCTGGACGGGACGCTGGTCGGCTTCCGTTTCCCGGCTTATGCCCAGGGCCTCAACGCCTCCGGCACCCATTTCCATTTCCTCAACACCGACCGCACGCAAGGGGGGCACGTTCTCGCCCTGGTGACTGGTGCCCCCGCCCAGGCCGGACTCACCCCCATCAACCGGGTGGTGGTCGATCTGCCGGATGATGCCGCTTTCGCCGCAGCCCCGCTCGGAACCGAGCGTAAGGGCGGCGCGAATGCCGTTGAAGGGCAGTGACTCCGCCCTTGCGGCCGGATCTGCTGCGGCGGATGCGGTTGGTTCCGCTGTTTGCCGATCTCGCGGTCGAAGATCTCGCCCTCTTGCTTGAGGGCGCGGTTCCGTTGCGTTTGCCCCATCGCCACAGTCTGTTCCGCCCCGGTCAGCCGGCTGACACGCTCTATGTGGTCCTTGATGGTCATGTCGAACTGGCCCGTCAGAGCGGGCGGCGCCGGTCGGTGATCGAGGTTGCCGGGCCGGACAGCCTGATTGGCGATGAGGCCGTGTTCGGTGCCGGCCGGCATGACACCGGGGCTCGGGTACTGGCTGGGGCGGCTCTGCTGGCGATTCCGGCCCCTCCGTTCCGAACCCGGCTCGCGGCCCGGCCCGATCTGATGCGCCAGATGCTGGCGACCATGTCGTTGCGGCTGCGGGCGATGCTGCGCCAGATTGCCGATCTCAAACTGAAAAGCACCGCGCAGCGGTTGGGCGGGTTCCTCCTCACCCTGACCGGAGCCGAAGACGGTGCGGCCCGGCTGCGTTTTCCCTATGACAAGCAGGTGGTGGCCGAGCAACTCGGCATGCAGCCAGAAAGTCTGTCCCGCGCTCTGGCCCGGCTGACGGCGATCGGAGTGACCTTGGCCGCCGATGGGGCGGTGCAGGTCGAGGATCTGGTCCGGCTGCGCAGCTTCTGCGCCGAGGAGGATGAGCCATGATCACTCCCGCCGATGCTGCTCTCTGTGCTACGGCGCCCCTCTTTGCCGGGCTGGCCCCTGAGGCTTTCGCTTTGCTGCTGGACGGAGCACAGGGACTCGATTATCCGGCGGCAACCTCCTTATTTGCCGCCGGAGATGTCGCCGATCGCTTTTTCGTGGTGCTGGCGGGACGGGCCACCCTGTTCATCCTGACCGAAGCCGGCGAGCAATCGGTGATCGAATGGTTTGATCCGGTCTGTAGCTTCGCCGAAGCGGCGATCCTGTCATCGGGACGCTTCCCGCTGCATTGCGATGTGGCGGCGGGAAGCCGGTTGATTCACGTTCCCGCCGCGCCTTTGCTCTGCCGGCTCGAACAACGCCCGGATCTGGCTTTGACCTTGCTGGCCGGGTTGGCCAACTGGCGGACCCGGTTAGCCGACGAAATCGCCACCCTGAAAAGCCGCTCTCCGGCGCAGCGCCTTGCCGGGTTCCTGCTCGGACTGGCCCCGGCCGGCGCGGAAGCGGGCCGGTTGCGTCTGCCGTTACGCAAAACAATCCTGGCCAGTCGAATCGGGATCGCGCCGGAAAGTCTGTCGCGTGCCTTGGTCCGCCTGCGTGCCCATGGGGTTGAAGCGCGTGGACGTGAGATTATCCTGTCCGATCCCGCCGCCTTGCGCCGCTTCTGTGCCGATGAGGGGGGAACGGACAGTCGGCAGGAGTCCCCCCGAGTCATTCCTGACCTGGGGTAACCCTCAGTTCGTTTCTGCGTGGCCTATTCTCGGCACGCGTTTTCTGTTTCAGAGCCAACCAAATTAAGTGATTTCAATTTTTTGTGGCGGCTTCCGCATCATCATAAAGGGTGTCTGGATGAAAAAATTTCTTAGGAAGGTCTATGGTCGGGTGATGGTGGCCGTTCCCGGTCATCAGCGACGGAATCAGGCCAGAGAATTGGCCGGTCGCAAGGTTTCGCTTCGGGGTGGGCTTGTAGGTAAAAAAGAGATGGATGAAGAGAATAAAAAAGAATGGGGTTATAAGGACAAAATTCGCTATAACCCGAAATTGATAGCAGGAAAACTCACAACGGAATGCCCGTCAAGTGTGGGATGTAAAGTGAAGAGGAATGTTTTTTTTGGGTATATGAGTTATATTGGTCCAGGATCTGAGATTGATAATTGCACGATTGGTCGATTTTGCTCAATCGCCCATAATGTCGTGATCGCCCCTACCGACCATCCCGTCGACTGGCTTTCCTCTCATCTCTTTACCTTTAACAGCAACGGGCCTTTTGCGGACCAGCCCGATTTCCTGAGATGGAAGCGGCCCAATGTTTATAAAAAAAATGCCGTCCAGGGACGTCCCGGCCAGGATGTCGTGATCGGTCATGATGTCTGGATCGGTCGCAACGTCGTGATTCTCCGCAATGTGACAATTGGCGATGGGGCGATTATTGCGGCTGGGGCGGTGGTCAGCAAGGATGTTCCCCCCTATGCTATCGTCGGTGGGGTGCCGGCCAAAGTCATCCGCTATCGGTTTTCGGCCGAAATTATTTCCCGTTTGCTTGCTTTGAAATGGTGGAATTACGATCTTAGCGGAGAGCTGACCTCGGATCTCCGGCTGGAGGATATCGACGATAGCGTACAGCGGCTTGAACAATATGTTGCGGCGGGCCTGTTACCCAGGCTGGAGCCCAGTGTCCTGCGGGTTACCAAGGGAGGTCAGCCTGAAGAGGTGACTGAGGCGATTTTTTGACGAGGACACAACAAGGCTGTCGTTCAGGAGGGTTCCCCCCCTCTTTAAGAGGTGGTTGGGGCCGCGTTTTCTTCGAATCTGATCAATCCCAATCCGATGAAATCAGGGAGCCGCGCCGATACAGACTTCGCCCGATCGGGTCCATCCGAACGTACCATTGAATCGACACCGCCATCGCTGGGGCAAGGGAGTCGTTTCCCGTTACGGCCTATGCTATGGATGAATTATGGAAAGCGAGCGTCCTGGATTGATTGACGATTTGGCAGAACACCAGGGTCAGTCCGGCGATGGGGGGACCACCGATCCGGCGGGCGGGGTGATGCTCGGCCCTGAGGGGCTCGACGCCTTTCCCGGGCCGGTGGTGGTCTTGGATTTGGCGGGGCGGGTAGTCGGGGGTAACCGGCGCAGCGATGCTTTGATCGCCGCCCTGATGCAGGAGCGGATCGCCTGCCTCAACGATCTACGCGAAATGCCGGGAGCGACCTCGCTCGAATGCCTGCCGATGCCCGATGGCGCGGCGCAGGTTCTGGACCTTGTGGTGGTCCCGGCGGCGGGCGGATTTTCCTTGCTGATCGGGCGCGATGTCACCCTGGAACGCAATTTGCGCGCCGCTCTGGTTGAATCACGCCAGCGTTACAAGGATCTGGTCGAGATCTCCAGCGACTTCGCCTGGGAGATCGGCCCGGACGGCCGCTTTGTCTTTGTCAGTCCCAAGGGCGCGCTGGGCCATGCTGCCGATGAATTGATTGGCCGCCGTCCCGCCGATTTCATTGTGCCCGGTGAAGCCAGTTTCGCGATCAGCCCGTTCGAGGCCAGCGGCCCGGTTGAGGATATCGAAGTCTGGATGCGCCAGAACGGCGGCAGTCAGGTCTGTGTGCTGACCTCCGCCACGCCGTTACGCGGCGATCAGGGCGAATGGCGCGGGGCGCGGGGCGTCTGCCGCGACGTCACCCAGGAACGGCTGCGCGATGCCGCTTTGTCGCGAGCCAATGCCCGGGAACGGCTGTTGAGCTACATCGTCCGGACCATCCGTGACGAGGTCGAACCGGCCGGGATGCTCCAGGCGGCAGCCGAGGCCACCGCGCGGGCGCTCGGCGCCACCGGCTGCCAGATCTATCGCTTGCAGGGCGAGAGCGGTGATTTTTCACTGGCCGCAAGCTTTGGATTGGCGGGCGCGGCCGAACGGGCGCTGGAATCGCTGGCTGATTCCGACCATTTCGAAGGCGATCTGCCGAACTGGCGGGTGCTGGCCACCGTCTGCCGCTACCGTCATTCGGTCAATGGCGCGGTGTTGCTGTGGCGGGGGACGGATCGTCCGATCTGGAGCGATGATGACCGACTGCTGATCGATGATGTGGCCAATCAGGTTGGTCTGGCGGCGGAGCAGATTGCCAATCACGAGCGGGTGCTGAAATTATCCCGGACCGATGGCCTGACCGGATTGTACAACCGCCGGGCCTTTTTCGAAGAAATTGCCCGCCGTTTCCAACGGCTGCTGCGCGAGGGACGGCCGGCGGCCTTGATCTATGTCGATCTCGACAATTTCAAGGCGGTCAACGATGTTCACGGCCATCAGACCGGCGATCGTGCCCTGCTGGCGGTGCGCGATCTGATGGTTCAGCATACCCGGCCGACCGATCTGATTGCCCGGCTGGGGGGCGATGAATTTGCGATCTGGCTGGATTCGGCGGAGGAAAGGACCGCAGTACACCGCTGCGAGGCCTTGCTGGAAGCAGGACAGCATCTCGCTCTTTTCTCCGGTAGTCCGGACAAGCCCCTGCTGTTTTCGCTCGGGGTTGCGGTTCATTCCGGTGGCGAAACCGAGACGATCGAGGCCCTGATTGCCCGCGCTGATAAGGCAATGTACGAAGTCAAGCGCGGGGGCAAGGGGGCTTGGCGACTGGCGCCACCGGCCGGATACGGGGTTCGGGCTGAGGGAGGCGACGCCTCATGGCCGGTCTGCTGAGGCGGCTGTTCGGCTGGCGGAACCGCCCGATCCCCTATGACCGGGCCAAAGCGCTCGCCAATCATCCTGATCCCCGCTGCCGCGCCGATCTCGCCCGCCGCCCTGACCTGCGCCCGGAACTGCTCTATTACCTCGCCGAGGACCGCGATCCGGCGGTACGGCGGGCCGTCGCCCTCAATCCGGCCGCGCCGGCCCTGGCTAATTTGCGGCTGGCGGCCGACGACAGCGAACTGGTTCGCGGGGATCTTGCAGCCAAGATTGCCCGCCTCGGCCCCGGTCTCAGTCCGGAAGAACGCGAGCGTTGGTACCAGGTTGCCGCCGAAGTTCTGGAAATTGTCGCCCGCGATCAGGTTCCCCGGGTCCGACAGATCGTCGCCGAGGCGCTGAAAGATCTCACCGACGCCCCGCCCGAGGTGATCCGCCGTCTGGCGCGCGATGCCGAACTGGCGGTGTCCGGCCCGGTGCTCCGCTATTCCCCGGTGCTGACCGACGAGGATCTGCTCGACATCATCACCTCCAGCCCGATTCCCGGGGCTTTGGCGGCGATTTCGCACCGGGCGGGCCTCAACGGTTCGGTCTGCGACGCGATTGCCGCCAGCAACGATATTGCCGCCGTGACCGTGCTGCTCAGTAATCCGTTGGCACAGATTCGCGAAGAAACACTCGATCGTCTGGTTGACCGGGCCGCTGACATTGAAGCGTGGCATCGCCCTCTGGTCGAGCGACCCCGCCTGTCGTCACGGGCGACGCAGCGGCTGGCCCGCTTCGTCGCGGCCGACCTGCTGCGCGCCCTCGCGGCCCGCGACGATCTCGACCCGAATGCCGCTGCCGCAGTTGCTGCCGAGGTCGAACGGCGGCTGACCGACACCGGCCCGGGCCATGGCGCAACCGCTTCCCTCCCGCCGGGGACCGAAGCGGAGCGCGCTCTGGCCCGGGTCCGGGCCTTGCAGGCGGAGGGAAAACTGGGGCCGGCGACGATCGAATCCGCTCTGCTGGCGGGAGATTTGGTCCTGGTGGGCGCCGCCTTGACCCTGCTCGGGCGGTTGTCGTCCGGAACCGTGGCCCAGGTGATTGCCACCCAGAGCGCCCGGGGGATGATTGCCGTGGCCTGGAAAGCCGGTCTGCCGGCCTCATTGGCAACGATGTTGCAGATCCGCCTGTTGCGTCTGCCGCCGTCCCGGGTGATCGCGGCCCGGCGCAATGGCGCTTATCCTCTGTCCACCGCTGAAATGATGTGGCAAATCGAATTCTTTGATACGGAAGGGCGCTGACCCTCTTTGGCCGAGCGCAAGCTCCGGCGTTCAGGCCGGAGCTAGCGAGTTCTTCTGGGGAGGCGTTTGCTGCTGTTCGATGTATTGGCGGATGATGCTGATGGGCGCTCCGCCGCAAGATGCGGCGAAATAGGACGGGGACCACAATACGCCCTTCCAATACCGCCGCAGCAAGGCCGGGTGGCGCTGCCGGATGAGACGGCTTGAGACGCCCTTGAGGCTGTTCACCAGGGCGGAGACGGCGACCTTGGGCGGGTAGTTCACCAGCAGGTGAACGTGATCGTCCTCGCCATCCATCTCGACCAGTTCGGCCTCGAAGT
>Ga0209373_10003724_pt1 | contig 13799 bp, 6 predicted proteins | sample Higcelweek5metaG_FD_187173 | JGI IMG/M metagenome (GOLD analysis project Ga0209373, IMG submission 187173) | Freshwater pond sediment microbial communities from the University of Edinburgh, under environmental carbon perturbations - High... | ecosystem: Environmental > Aquatic > Freshwater >...
GTTGGGCGGGATCGCTACAACGGGAAGTCCGTAAATATGCCATAGTTCCGATGTTGCTTCCTGAGCAGTACCGGTCATACCCGAGAGGTTGCGGTAGAAGCGGAAATACCGCTGGAAACTCATGCGTGCGAGAGTCTCGTTTGGCGGTGTGATCGGGAGTCCCTCTTTTGCCTCTACAAATTGATGCAGTCCGTCGCTCCATGACCGCTGTGCCATGGTGCGTCCGGTGAAATCATCAACAATAACGACTTTGTCATCCTGAACAACATAGTTTTTATCACGGAGAAAAAATTCCTTGGCAGTGAGCGCCTGCCTCACCAGCTCTCCCTGAAATACAGTGCCTGTGAATTTTTTAGGCAGCGGGACCTTTACGGATGCAATTGCGTCAAGGTCCACTGATGGAAGAATATTAATTTCTTTATACTGATGGTCGATTGTGTAATGCTTTCCGGCCTCAAGCGACTGAGCGAGAGCACTGGCCGCAAGACACGCCTTTTCAAACGTTTCGTTCGGCTGATTGCGGGCAATTATTAGTGGAGTAACTGCTTCGTCTATAAGAAGACTGTCCGCTTCATCGACAATTGCCGTATGAATACCGCGGGTGACAACGCCGGAAAAATCAGCGGTGCCGTCTCCGAAGAGCGAGTGAATCTGGCGCTGCCCGAATTTCTGCAGCTTGCCCAGGGCAAGCCGGTCACGGAGAAAATCGGCAGTGATCTCCTTCGCAGTGGAATAGGTAATATCCTTTGCGTACCCTTCGTGTCGCTTCGGCGGCTCCATCGCGCCAAGTACGCTCCCCACTGTGATACCGCAGAAAGAGTAGAACGGCTCAAGTTTTGTCGCATCACGACTGGCCAGATAATCATTGACAGTGACAACATGGCAAGGCCGCCCCGACCAGCCGCGTACTGCCGCAGTGAGAGCCGCGGTGAGCGTTTTTCCTTCACCGGTTGCCATTTCTGCAATATATCCTTCGTAAAGGGCGATGCTTCCTGCGAGCTGAACCATGTAAGGCCTGAGTCCGATTGTTCTGAATGCAGCCTCTGCCAGCGGAGGGAGAGCTCTCGAGATCAGATCGGCTGAACCGGATGCTCCGCAGCGTCTTGCTTCGGTTTTGAGTTCATAGAGGTGCTCGCGGAGATGACGGTCTGAAACATTGGCCCATGCACCGTATCCGTCGTAAGCTGCACGTGCGCGCAGCAATAGACGGTCTCTTACTTTCGGTCCGCCTTTCAGTGCGCCTGACCACTTGTAAATGGCAGCGTCGAGCCCTTTAAGAATTTCAGGTGTCTCCCGGATCGATGTCAGCCGATAATCTTCGGTCATATTAAGCATGGCGCTCATAAGAAAACCTTTAGCATCAGATGTGGTAGTGTTTCTGGATAAGTTGACGGATTTTGCGCCATCCCTGCCAGGCAAGCGGCTTTGTTCCGAGTGAAAACCGGATAACACCCGATCGGCCGTGCATTAAAAGTGCCTTTGATGCGTTTCCGATATTAGCCCATACCTCATAGAATGGTTCAGTTGTGCGACGTCCGGAACTGTCAGCCGGTGAAACGGCAATTTCTCCGCCGCCAAGAAAACCCAGGGCCGATGATGGAAGCTGGTTCTGTTCCATGGGAATTGTGGTGAATGAGGTGACTGGAACATCATCAAATGACTGTCCCCGAAGACGGACAAGCGCCGAACGCGGTTTTTGGGAAAACAGCTCTCCGATTTCCCGCTGGGGTATTACTGAAATAAAATAGAACTTTTCAGGATTTATCAATTGCCCGATTTGCGTTCCTCGCGGCATCCACCGCCCGATAAAGTCATCGACATCCGGAGCTACCCACATTCCGGGAGATTGTGCCTTTATTGTCAATTCGTCAAGCTGTTTTTCTAAATGTTCAATTTTTTGAGTATATGCGGCGATACGTTTTTCGGTCGGTTCAAGATCTGCCTGAAGTTCATTCAGTGCTTTGGCGTATTCTGCTTTTGCCTCAACGAGTGCCGCACTGTATCGGTCGTGTTCGAGCCGCAGCTCTTCGTTGTCAAGCACAAGCAATGTATCCCCTTTTGCGACAAATGTGCCGGACGGGTGTCCCGGGCGCACTACGATGCCGGTGGTTGGGTTGACAACTAATGCAAAATCGATTGCCTTCAGTATTCCGGGTGTTTTGAATCCGAACGGAAAAGGTACGAATGCAAGAAATGCCGCAACTGTGAGAGCGAAAACGCTGCAGACTGTAATAGCACGTTCGCGGACACGCGTGAGCGCAGGTGATGTAAACAGGTATTTAATGAATTTGTAAATAGGGAAGACGGCCCATGAACCAACGAAAAAAAGCGCCATGATAATTGCAAGAAGGAGCATCTTCGTTGATATGAAAATTAGAATGCCTCCAAAAACCAGGATTCGGTAGATATTGCTCGATACAGAAAAGAGACTCAGAAGTATTCCCTCGCCCTTAGTTTTGGCGACAGCAACAGCATCTTTTTTACCGAATGCGTAATGCTCGAGGGCATAGGTGACCTGGCGCTGTGCCTGCTGCTGAAGGTTGGGCATGTCGAACAGATCAGACAGAATGTAGTAGCCATCATAGCGCAGCAGAGGGTTCAGGTTGAAAAGAAGTGTAGAAATTGAGGCGATAAAAATCATATTATAGGCCAGTGAGTGCAGAACACCATCACCGGTTCCTGCCCAGATAAGAATTGCTATTGATGCGATAAAGAGTTCGAAAATCATACCTGCAGCGCTGACCAGAATCCGCTTCCATTTGTTTGGAAATGCCCATGCCGCGGTTGCATCTGTGTAGGGAAACGGTGACAAAATCATAAACATAATGCCAAGTACATGCACTTCGCCGCCGAACCGCCGCACTGCGAAGGCGTGGCCGAGTTCATGAAATATCTTAACTACTACCATTGCGGCATACAGCAGGAACAGGTTTGACGGTGCCAGAATTCCATCGGTCTGTTCACCCAGGGCTGCGGCATTGTCGATAGCGGTTTTGATACCTATAAATATCATTATGATCCATATGGCAATGCCGGCCGGGCTGAATAAAAACTTGATGAGCGGCATCAGCCGTTTGAGTATCGCATCCGGATCGAACAGCGGAATGCGCGCAAACATTATGTTAAGCAGGCCCATTTTGAACTGTTTGCGGCGGCGTTTTTTGTAACGATCGAAAAGCCTTTCACTGTCTGGAGCGCGGTCGTAATGAAGGAGATTGGCGTGATACAATTGCGCCAATAGATCCATCACCTCGCTCTGGGTGGGTGCTTTGTCAGGCATGGTTTCCAGAAGTGCGTTCCAGACCTCTTCAACAGTTTTTTTTCTGTCGAGCCGGGTGATAAAATGGTATACACTCGGCGGGAAACGGAAATACTGGTTTGTAAAAGGATCGTGAAGAACGTACCAGGGAAGACCCCGGTACATCTGACGCCGGATAGCCACGCTTGATCGCAGCGCGATACGCTGGCCGGCAATCTGATACCACGATTCGTGGAATATTTTTTCATTTGGTTTCATTATCAGGGTTCCGTTTCGGTTTTCAGCTCTGCGGCGGGGTTACCACCACAATTTCAGGCGAAGGAAATCAACGGTACGGTGGCTTGCGATCCACAGCAGCGTTTTTTTGCCCGCGTCTATTTTTGATACTCCGGTCATTCCCGGCCGAAATGATTGCGGAACAGCATCTCTGAACTTGCACCTGACAAGAAAAACATTGTCCTTTTCTGCCACTACCGCCGAAGGTTCCACAAGATCAACCCCGATGTTGTACGGATTCTGCGGCCTGCTGGCCAGGGCTATCTGACCGGAGCTGCCGATTTTTACGTTATGAATCTCATTTTCGCTTATTTTTGATTCTGCATACAGGTTTTTTATTCCACCCACTCTGAATAATATCTCACCCTGTTTGACCGGGGAGCCGATACGTTCGAGCTGATCCCCTTCGATGATCACACTGTTGAATGGAGCCGTAATTTCAGCGCGCTGCAGTTTGTAATGGTTTATATCAAGTTGTGCAATAGTCTGATCAAGGCGAGCCTGAGCGATACACATATCGGCCAGTTCTCCTGATGCGCGTGCTTTTTCGACTTCGCGGCTCTGACGGTTGCGCTCGGCTAGAAGTCCGGCCTCCTCAAGAAGAAGGTCTTTTTTGTCAAGAGTCAGCAGGATCGCCCCTGCCTTCGCGTCATCACCGGCCCGTACATGAACAGTCTCGATGTAGCCGTCAAACGGTGCTGTAATGTAAGAGACATCATCAGTACGCAGGATCATGGGTGAGTCGACACGGTATCGTACCGGAATGAAAGTGACCGCAAGAAATGCAGCAGCAGCCAGTAAAATCAGTGCTTTGGCCCAGGTGTGTTCATATCCGATGAAACGCCCGAGTCGTTCACGAAGCCATCCGGCAAGTCGTGCACCGAACCACCGGTCATGCAGGTAGACCTCCGAAAGCCGTGTGGTGACCAGATCAAGACTCACCCTGAGATGGCGCAATTCGTTTTCACTGAAAGGTGATCCGATTCGTTCAAAACTGATAATCCCGACGACTTTATCGCCATTACGTAAAGGGAGTGTAGCCAGATAATCAACATCCTGTGCCTTGGAATAAGCGGCATGATCGCGGGTGATGGAAAAACTGTTTTCAGGCGCAGGAAAAATGATGTCGTCATCCTGATTGAGCGCCTCCTCCATGGCCATTTCGAGTTGCTTTACAGCTTCCATTTTTTTCTCGAAGTTGTCTGTATGGCTCATCGCCTTAATCCGGATTATTCCATTTTTAAGCCACCCGATACTTACCCGCTCGCAATTGTAACGTCCGGCAAGCTCGTTACAGATAGTCATGGCCGCAGAAACAAACCGTCTATGCTGATTGGTGATAACCATAAGGTCAAGAATGTTTGTCCATCTTCCCTGATTTTTGATAGCATCAAACCCTGCCTGCTGCAGACGGTATCGCGCGGGCAAATCGTTGTTTGATAGCAGGAGACGTATCCGTGCAGCTGCATCACCGGCATCCAGTTCTTTACATAAGAACAATGAAAGACACTTGCTTAAATCGTTATCGATGTACAGGTTGACCGCGAGAATCGAAAACCCGGGTTTTAGAATATGGGCAAAACCATTCTTCGCCGATGCCTGAGCGGCTTCAGTGACGTGGCTTAACAGCTGTTTGCATTGAGCAAGATGCCGGGGATATTTATCTGAACCCGCAGCTGCTGTTTTCCAGGCATTTTCCCCTTCCCCTGAGCGCAGGCAGATGATTCCGGTCCGGGCACTTGCGACACTTATAAGTGTTTCCAGTAGTATCGCCCAGAACTGTGATGCCTCACCATCAAAATTTCTGACCTGCTGAAGCAACTGAAAAGAATTCAGAACGGTTGCTGTATTTTCAGTGATTATTGTTTCTTCCATGGCAATCGGTTCATTTCATAAAAAGGGTCGGAAAAATGTTATTCGTCAATGAACAGCGTCCCGGTGACACCGGGTTGGATCGAACCGTCAGAATTGTCGAAAACTATCTTGACGGTGCGCAGACTGCTCGATGCATCGACTACCGGTGATACGAAATCGATAGTGCCTGTGCGTATCTGTGCGGCACGACCGCTGCCTAAAGAGAGTTTTACACTTTTACCTTTGACAAGACCGCCGGAGCGTTCGACTGGTACGTATGTGATAAATCTGCATTTATGAACATCGACAAATTTTAATAGCGGTTCCTGCGGCTTGCAGCTTTCCACTTCGTTAAGAAAACGTTCCGCAACGATACCGTCGAAAGGTGCAGTAATTACATAATGGCTCAGTCTCTCAAGGGCAATCTTGTATTCGACAATATCTTTTTCTTTTGACATTGTAAGACGTTCACATTCGTTGGTCGTTAAATCGAGCTCAAGCTTCTTTTTCCATAATTCTTCATCACTGACCGATTGGGCACTGTCATGAAGCTGCAAAGTGGCGTTGTAGTCAAGCTGTGCTGTCTGCGCCCTGAGTTTCGCCGCATTGAGTTCGCCTTTGTTTTCAGCTATCAGCCGGCACCGTTCCGCGTCCAGCTTTGGTTCCCTGTAATCAAGTTCGAAGATTGTGTCGCCTTTTTTCGCAAACGCGCCCTCGTTTTTCCTGATCGTAATAAGTGTGCTCGAGAATTCGGCACTGATTGTGGCCTGACGTAACGGTTCGGTTATGCCCTGAACAGAAAATCGGGGCATATCAACCGATACCGGACCTGCGCAGAACCCGTTAAAAGTCAACCCTCCGAAAAGACAGAATCCGAAAAGAAGTGAAATGCGGTTATTTACCGCTCTATGAGTCACTAATTGCTCCCTTAAAAAAATTAAACAGTTCAGTTACAGGACAAAATAATGCCTGCATCATAAGAATATTCAATCAGAACCTGCATCCGTCATTATTAATTTGGCGGATGGTTCTGAAATAACATAAACACTTATCTTTGTTCAGTCGCATCTAAAGAATCCCGACACGACACATGAGCTGCCTTGTTTCAATTCCGCTGCAGCTGATAACCGTGATGAGCGGCTTGCAGCGGTATGGTCACTTTGTGCAATTGAACCTGGTGTACCATAGACTGCAATTTCATTGCCGCTTACATCTTTGCATCCGGCGACACTGACGTTATAATACGAACCGAGTTCACTCAGACCCCATGTGTAGTCAAATACCGGTACTGCAATATAAATCTGATATCTGCGTGCACTGATCCAGTGGTTTTTTCCGCTGCTTTCGGGCACGGCAGCAAGTGGTGCGGGAGGGTTCGTTCCACCCATCGGCCCGTAATAAAAGGTTACCGATGGAGCGGGACCATTAACATCCATGTCCTCTGGAAAGATAATCTCGATATATCCCGTATCCGCAACCGTACTTCCGGAACCGTTGTTGAACGAAACGTTCTCTATAATCTGTACTCCGCCTTTAGCGAGGTTGTTGCAGTTTGATCCGGTAACGAAATCGCTGTCACAGGGCGCTGCATTATCAGTAAGAGACAGCGGCTGAGACCATAAGCCGACTTCATGACGGAGCGGGTCGGCTTCGCCGATAAACGGACGTATCCGTAACTGAATGGAGTTCGAATCGTTGAACAGATTCGCGCCGTTCTGGTAGAAACTGCCGGTACCGTCGCCATCAGCGATCTGAAGACCGGAATAAAATGTGGCGGCCGTCAGGTCGATTTCAGCTTTTCTGATATGAAGCCGTTCCTGATTGGATGTGGGGTAGGGTGTGGTTGCAATAGTACTTGACAGATCATACCAGCCGCCTGCCCTGTTTTTTCTATCGACATTCTGGACTTGAACCTGGTATCCTGTTACAGAATCGGCATGACGGGAGTTCCATGCGGATTCATTGATCCGGAATTTGAGTGATGATGGTGTTGTGACATTTGTGCTGCCGACAATGTATGAATACACCATGCCGGCTGAGACCCCGATACGATTGTCAAGTACAGCCATGATTGCATTGGAATCGGGCAGTATTTCGGCGGTAAGTGCCTGTATGTCGGGCGACCGTGTTTTGAATGGTTTTGTGAAAAGACGCTTGCCGGTATTTTTTCCGGTGAAGGAGCCGCCGTGTTTATTTATCGCATCGGCACCGGCGATTCCAAGACCCGGAACAGTATTTATGACAACGTAATACTCTGCTCCTACATCAAGCGGAAGTGCCGGAGTCAGGATGATCTGGCGGCCCTGCAATCCGAATTGTATGGTACTTGGCACTTTGAGACTGTTAGCCCCTTTTTCGATAGAACAGAACGTAGATAGATCGAACGCTTTCATAAGTGTCGTGTCTATGTTCCGATTGAACGTGATCTGGATAGTTCCGTCTACCGGGAATGTATCAGTCGGTTCGGCAGTAGATGAGACTTCAAGAAGCGGATCGTGATCAGGTAGAAGATTGATATTGGTAACACACAATCCTTTCTCGGTATGCATTTCTATCCATTCTGAGGAAAGGCCCAGGCGGAACACCTGTTCGCCGTCGCGGGTCGTGAGATCGAATGTCACGGAATCGACCGCACGGGTTGTTGTCGCGTTGCTTGTATAAGCCGGTGAAGCTCCAAAATCTGCAGTGGGAAGTGTATCGACTGCAAATATTGCGGCTCGGGTAAGTTTTGAATCCCATTGAACACTCGTGCGGACACTGACTCCCTTGACTGTCTGCATGTTGACCTTGAACGGTACACTTGCATTGCGGCTTGTATCGATTTCTTTAGAAAAGGTGATCACAAGGCTGTCTCCGATTACATTGAACGCCCTGAAATTCCCGTTCTGACGGTTGTTTGTACTGAGAATCATTACACCGGTCCTGGTTTTCCAGGTAACCGGAAGAACGTCGGTGCGTCTGATTCCGTTGGCAAATGTAACATTGAAATCCATGCCGTAGGTTGTGTTGAGTGCAAGATTTATTGATGGTTTGTAAATGATTGTGTCTCCGGACACACGGATATTGTCAAGGGTCATGTCAGCTGGCGGAAGCGCATCGGTGACGCTTGAAATCGATGTCACCTCACGTATCGGCACGTTTGAAACAATTATGATCGAATCGGCGACACCGAAATCCGATCGCGGGTTTCCGAGCTGGTCCTTGGTATTGGTCTCCTTGACATAATAGATGTTGTCGATAAGTTTTGCGCTGAAATTGAGTGAATCGGATTGCCTGCCGCTTTGGGCGGTGATAATAATTTTGAATCCGATGGTTTTGCCGTAATCAATAGCCAGGCGAAGGTCTGGCTTTACAAACAGGGTATCGTTTCTTATCCAGAGATTTGCGTTGGATTGTATTCCGCTGCCGTAAATGTCAAAATCGGCTGATGTTTCATACCATTTTATTTTTTCTATTGTCGTATCAAGAGGCTGAGAGAATTTCACCCACATTGTGTCGTAGGGGCCGAAATTGGATGCCGGTGCGCCGGATGCATCCCAGGTGTTGCTAGCGATCGGGAAGATTCCTTTTTCTGTTGTAAATTTTTTCACACCGTCGAATACAAGATTGATTCTGTTGCCGGTTTGTGTCTTTCCGCTGATTGTGACCGTAATTGCCGAATCGTATCCGAGGTTTTTTACCGGGGTGATAAAAACAGTATCCCGGTGAATTCTGACCACAGTTTTCGGATTGCCGCCTCCTGTGATCGTTGCCTGAATATCGGTGGAATCGGGAAGTACGGGCAGGATATAGCTCAGTGCTATGTTGACTGGAACATTTGTCAGTCCGAAGCCATCTTTAGAGATAACATTTGAGACTACTGCGTTAAGCATTACATCGGTGGAGTCGGCAGCAGTCAGATAAATATTGCCAAGCGAAACTGCATTGTCTGGAAATAACGTAACAGTGGGTTTTGTTGAAATTGCATAGCTGATACCGTCCAATGTGTAGTCAGGTGTCGTGATTGTCAAGCCTGACGCGAGTGGAAGCTTTCCGATGGAGAGCCGGCCCAGCGTGTCGGTAGTGGTTTGGAAAGTGTTGGGTGCTGACTCATTCAATGCTGTATCTGTATATGTGATACGCACCAGAATACTATCTGCCGGAACCGGCTGCCCGCTCTCGTGCCGTTTCACTAAGAACGTACCGTTCAGGGCTCCGGACAGCGGAAACAGGCGCATTACACGGGCTATATCGCCTGCTACACCATCGGCGTTTGTACCGGTTGTCGCCCAGCATGATACGTGCACTGTTTTTTCTGTAAACCTGACGTTATTCGTATCAGGTGAATTGTACGAGACGCGGAAAGTGCGCTCTCCATAGGGAATTTTGTCAATAAGAAAGTTTCCGTTTTTGCCTGTTGTAACCGATTTTTCTTCAGTACCGCTGTTTATGTATGAAACAGTGGCGCCGTTTATTGGATTGCCGCTATAGCCATTAAGGACGTATCCGGAAAATGACCACGTATTGAAAGTGTCGGACGGATCACTCATTTGGCAATGCATACAGAATAAGAGCATTGTGTAAAGTAATCCGCATGAAAGTGTTCGTATTCGCACCGCTGTGGTTTTCATATTGGAAAAAAATCTCCTATTTGGTATAAATATTTGCATTATGTAAAATCTGTTTAATTAAATCCGGGAATATCATCTGGTGTCTTTCCCGGATGTTCTAAGGCTTCTGTCCCGTTGTGTCAGTTTGTTTGTCAGGATCACCTGGCCCCGGTCAATGGTCTCAAGGGCAAAATCCGCAAGCATGCTTCCGGTAATTTTTGCCTGCTGAACCATTGCCATCCGGTACTTTACATTACTTTCAAGCTGCCATTGACGTGCTTCGGAGAGCTTCTCTTCGGTTTCGTATGTCAGTCTGTATGTGCTTTTTCCTGCATCGAGTTTCTGGAATTCTATGTCAAGCAGCCTTTGACGATATTCGACAACTGAGCCAGCTTTGCGGGCTTGTTCACAGTGTCCGGCCACCCGCTGCGTAATAATGCGCATGGTGTTTACTATCTGATACTCAATGGCTGAAAGGTTCTTTTGAGCAGCCTCGGTTTTTAACTTCTGTGCCAGCAGGAGATTTCGGGACTCTACACCGGCAAGCACCGGCAGTTCAAGCTCAAACATTGCAGCCCATGCCGGTTGCGGATCGTTTAGTAACCGGTTCATTGCCTTTGAGGCTTTAGAACCGTATCCGCTTATTCCGAGGCTGCCTTTTGCGTTTAATACTGGCAGGCATTGACCCGTACGGTATTTGGAAATGACAGTTTCTTTGTCAAGCTCAAGCTTTCGAATCCGGTACTCAGGGTGGTTTGTGATATTAAATCCCGCGCTTGAATCAGACAGTGTGCCCGCCACCCGCCCGGAATCGCTGACAAATATTTTTTCTGTGCAGAAAAGCAAGCGATCCTTACTGATATCATCCGTAGAAAGCAGCAGTTTCAACTGATTCGCTGCATCAAGCAATTCCTGCCCCGCGTCAGCGAGATTCGCCTGACGGGTGGAGAGGCCTGCTTCTGCCTCTATGAGTTCACCCATTGACATTTTGCCGGTCTTAAGCCGCAGTTTCGCATCGGTAACGACCTCTTCTGCGATTTTTACCGACTGCAGCGCAAAACGGTATCTTTCCTGAGAGAAAGCAAGATTCCAGTAGGCGCTTTGAAGTTCGGCGATCATTTCGATTAGCTTCGAGCGGTAGGTGTGGTAAGCGGTTTCCCGATCGATCACAGCTACTTTGCGGTCTGCCTGTTCGGAACCGTACCATGCATTACGCAGGAGCGGCTGTGTAATAGTGCCTCCTGTGTAGGCTTGAGGCAGATCAAGCGAGGAGCGGTTATTACGCATATCTGTAATTTTATAGTTAAAGGAGTATTCCCCGCCGCTTATCATTCGGCCTTTGAGTCCTATTGATTGATCCAGATTCCGTTCAGGATAAGGACGGTAGTTGTAACCGGTATAGTTGTAATTAAATCCGCCTGTAATGGATGGCTCGAATGGTCCAAGAGCGGCGAGCGCTTTGCGTTCGTTTGACTTCCATTCAAGTTTTGCAGCAATGACAAGCGGATTGTACTGAAGCAGGTGGTCTATTGCCTCGTTAAGTGACAGATTAAGAGTCGACATGCCGAAATCAGTAAAAAGCCGGTTTACAAGTGTATCATCAATAGGTTTATACTCAGATTGTTTTTGTATCGGCTCAACACTTACAGGTGCTGATATGCGTTCTTCTGAAGCTCCGGAATCGAATGCCGCATTGACAATGGGAACTACAGGCACAGATAAAGTTTCATTCAGGCTGTCTTTGGTGGACCCGGCAGCAGTTATTGAATCTTTTGATACACTGTCAGGTTGCTGTTTTGCCTTGATCGTATCTGCAATAATGTCAGAATGCGGATCTATTGCATCTGGTTGTGCAGCTGTGTTTATAGTTGTCAAAAGTGCAATGACCGCAATTGATCTGAATATATTTAACATAATCATAGTAATTAAATCCAATGTGACAGTGGCAGGGATCTGCCGAAACCATTTTTGAAAATTGTCGGCTATCCGTCTGATTATCACGCCACTGTTGATTCTGTGAGGAACATTGAATAAAAATTCTGGTGTCGATATTAAGGACACGAATTGTGAACTGGATTGCACAACCGAATGTCAGCACTGCGATTGATTCGGTATACTGCGTGAAGCCCTCTGCGAATACGGGAAAATGGCGTGAATATAACTTTTTCTTCCCTGAATCTGGACCATCTTTTTAAGAAACGGTATTAATATAAATACAGGAAAATTAGAAGTCAATTAAAACGGCCCTTCACAGATGTTTATCAATCTGTTAATAAAACCTTTTTAATTTTATTCGGGGTTTCTAAGTTGATTATTGAATAACCGGGTCTGAAGCCTGTCTGCAACGGTTTATAAAAGTGTAAACATTCACGCGGTAAGTTGATAAGGAATCGGCCCGTTGAAGGCCGTTAATATTCAATTGGAGTAATGTAAACTTAACTTCCGCAGTTGGTTACAGAGGAGAATACTGATAGTTGTCACTTCGTTCCCCTGCGGAAGCTGTTAAAAGTTATCGGGCGATACTCTCTGGAATTGGAGCCCCTACATCAAGAGTACCGAAACGTTTTTCGTATTCGGCAAGTGTATTGCTGAGCAGAATCGCAAGTCTTTTCGCAGCAAACGGACTTAATACTACGCGTTCTGTCAACTGTACCTTGACCTCTTTCTGGCCTGGCTGCCATGCCTGATTCATGCCGAATAGAACGATCAGTTCTTCGCGGCCACCGGTAACATTGGTAACATTTGCGTATACACTGCGCATGTTTGTGTCATCCCAGATGATTTTTGGCATCTCAGGGCTCTGTGCATCGGTTGTGTTGTTCTTATTCTCGATTGCCATTGTAAACCTCGGTTTTGTTGAATTGTGAAATAGGTGAATAGAGATATTTTTCAGAAAAATTGTAAAATAATTTACTGTACAGACATTGTCAAATTTGTAAATTGCGGCTGACACTGATTGGCAAGTGTCAATAAGCAGGGCGGCAGGAAAAATTTACATGGGCCGCTGCTTAATGTCCGATTACAGTTGCTGTCGAGCCGGTTTTCCCATTCATTATATAAACACCGGCCGGGATCCCCGGCTTTCGTGATGTCAAAGATTTCTTTCGCTGTGATGTCAGAACCCGTCCGTTAAGCGTTAAAAAAATACGGGGCTGCTTATAATGCACCGGATTGAGATTGCTCAATGGTGCAATGCCTGTCGCATTTCCGGTCAAGAATTCAAATTTGACAGTGAGGTCTGTGGAGTCTGTTCCGTTTGTGACAATTACCAGTGTCTCATCCCACTGTGACCATTTTTCTATCGACACCATACCCGTATCGGATAATCGTTGTGCGAACGGTACTATCGAATCTGCATTTGTTGAATTACGGAGAATTATTCTTGCTGCGTAGTTGCCTGGATTTCGGGCACCTGGAAGAATGATACGGGCAGATAATGTACCTTCGACATGGTCAGTGTTGACCATTGAGCAGTATTGTAAACTGTACGGCTTGATTGTTTTTTCCACAAATCCCGAAAGTTTTCCTTCACCGGCTGTATATGTCCATTCGGTCAGTTTTTTAGCATCTGCGATAAAACGGCCGCTCATTGAACGCTGTCCCGTATAGAATGAAGCAGTGTGAAAGGTGTTTAATATATCTGCCCATGTCCGGTTTATCTTTGCCGAGGCAGTTCCGAGAAGCTGACTAAATGGTAAGGGGTTTGTCAGATTGTCTAAAAATACCGATTTGAAAAATCCAGCTTCACCGTCTGTTGATGCACAATTTTCGTACATATAGAGACAGATAAGCACATTTGCGTAAATGGAATTATCCGATGA